>CAESAJ010000015.1_pt1 | contig 14811 bp, 6 predicted proteins | sample 7263501 | NCBI WGS metagenome assembly CAESAJ01 (sample SAMEA6814084, study PRJEB35770) | uncultured Actinomycetes bacterium | biome: Freshwater; feature: Freshwater reservoir; material: water | place: Czech Republic | collected 2017-05-23 | depth 30m m
ATCGTGATCGCTTTTGTAAAGTATCAACGAATTTTGCATGGTCTTCATTTTCATAATTGGTAGCGAGATATTTCTTCACAAGCTCGTCACAATATTGCGCCACCGTAAATGGCTCGACCATGTAGCTTGCCAATGCTTGATCTAAAGTCATCATGTCGCTCACGGCAGACATTGGGCTATAACCAACGCTGGCAAGGTCGACTTCCGTGTTCGAGACGACTCGAAACGCCAACTGATACTTCAGTGCATCGACAACAACGCGAGCATCAGGCTCTAGTCCGATTCGAAGTGCATGTTCCTTGAGTAGTTGTGCACCGAATGCGTTATAGGTCATGATGACCGGCTCACCCACGTCATGTAAGACACTGGGGTCTGCCATTTGGGTTTTGAGTTTTGGCAGCAACGTTCGAACTCGAGTTGCCAACTCGTTAGCTGCTTTGGTGGTAAATGTCAGTCCAAGGACTTTGTCGGGACGAACTTTGCCTTGATGAATGAGCCAAACTATGCGACATGCCATGACTGCGGTTTTGCCAGTACCTGCGCCAGCAATGATTCGTGCTGGCTCAAGCTCTGCAGTGATAGCGCTTAACTGTTCAGTGGATGGCTCAAAGCCAAGGAGCTTGGTCCAATTCAACTGTGCAATGTCCAATGGTGGAATTTCCTGCGGTGAATCACTCACAATATGCTCCGACCTTCGGGAGCTGCTGGGCACAGGAATCGAACATCACAGCGCACACAACTATTTGCCTCATAAATGGCTTCGTAACGCTCGTCCATGACAACGTGTGCGGCATTTCCGAGTCGTTGCGCCAACGAGACCTTGCTTTCCTGATCGTGCGTGCCGGGCCTGACTTCCTGGACTAACGGCAGATCTGGGTTTACTTCATCAAAGAACCGTAATTGAACCAGGGACGATGCAGACACTGACATGTCCTCAGGTAATTCATGTGTCACATCACCGCGAGAGTAAGTGCCGTTCTCTAACATGAACTGGTACAGAGCTAGTTGCAAATTGCGGGCCAATTCAAGGCGTGACAAAGACTTAGCCCCCGTCTTGAAATCGAAAACTGTAACGCCATCTGAGTTGAACTCAATACGGTCAGCAAACCCAACAATGGAAACTTCTATGGTTTTTTCAGACTCAAGTGGATGTGGTACGTGCGTTGTGCATAGCAGTTGCGACTCAACGACATTATCTATTTCGTTGTGCTCAACAACCCAATTGAGCAAACGTACTGAAGCATCGTGTGCTTGACGACGTTGCGCTTGGGATTCCCAATTTGTCTCATAGTCCATGCCGGACCAAAGTCGGTCAACCATGATGTCGATAGTCGAAATGTCAGGCTCAATACTGCCTAACGCAAGACCCTCGGCTAACTTATGCAACACGCTTCCAAAGAGCATGCGCTGTTGTTTTTGAACTACGGCTCGCACCTGGCGCTCCAAGAACCACTTTGCAGGGCAGTTCTCAATATCATTTACGCCGCTACCAGATAGGTGAATGGGCTCAGAAATAGTTTTTAGATTCTCGGTGGTCTCTTTGTATCCCCACCAATTCAGTGGGTTCGCCACCGCAAAGGCTGAGCCGTCAATCTGCGAGAGTGCGGAAAGTCGAAATGCTGCAGCCTGCCGAAGTTCAGGTGAGACCTGGTTGTCCATCACTGCCCGGCGCAATGATGCAACCACTCCCTCAACACTTAATGGCGAGTGTGGCCGACCTGGCAGGGCTTCGATGGGAATTAGCGAGGCTGGCCGCACCTCATGAAGCTCAGACTCATCTTCCTGATTTGATGGAACATGCTTGGCAGCATCTGATTCATCTTTCACCTGCGGCGGTCGAAATGTGTCGCTTATCTGGTCCATGAACCGTGATCGGCGAACACCATCGTCTTTGTGCGAAGTATCAACTGAAGTAATGACTAGTTTTTCCATAGCCCTTGTTATTGCAACATAAAACAAGCGCCGTTCGTCCACCATCACCTCACGAAACGTGCGCGGCATGAGTAACTCATTTTTTCCAATTCGATCAGCTTCGAGCAGTGTCGATCCAATACTCAAATTCGGCCATAAATCTTCTTGTGCGCCAGCCACAATGACAAATGGCCATTGCAAACCTTTGGAGCGATGAGCAGTAAGCAGTCGGACAGCATTTCCCCGTAAATCGTTCTCCGCCAATGACTCAGCCGGAATCTGTTGCGACTCAATCTCATCGAGAAATACTGTGAGATCTTTGCTTCGACCTAACGAGGTAAAGCGATTCGCATTATCAAACAATGCGCAAATAGCATCAAGATCGCGATGGGCACGAGCACTGCCTGAACCAAAACCCAATGCTTGTCGCTGTAATCGCTCGGGCCAGTCCGTTCCCTGCCACAGAGTCCACAACACCTCGTGCGGACTTGCTCCCGCACGCATCTGTTCCCTGGCTCTGGCAATAAGTTGGCCCAACGCAATTACAACTTCCACCGTGTGCTTATGAGCCGCTTGCGTTATGTGGGCGATAGCGGCTGGGTTACCGACAGCACGAGAAATAAGTTTGGCTGAGCTCTGCGGGACGCTGTCCTCATGTCGATCGCTCTCCCGCAGAAATTTTCCGAAACGTCGCAAGTCAACGGGGTCTAATCCACATAACGGGCCGGTGAGAAGTGTGTTTGCAATGTCAGCTGTGATATTGGATGCTTCATCTACTGCCTTCATAGCAATCAACAGTGGAGCAACCGCTGGATCCAAATGAATGGGAACCTCATCAGTGGCCACTTCAACTGGTATCCCTGCACTTGCACAAGCTCTATAAATAGCTGGAATTGAAATGGATGCTGAGCGCACAATGACCGCAAAGTCTGACCATGGGCGACCCACCAATGCGTTCTCACGAAGAATCATGTCTGCGATATGAGCAGCCTGCGCTCCGTCACTATCAAAAGTATGCAATAGGATTTCGCCAGGATTACTGGATTGACATGTTGGTTGTCGATGCTGATCAAGAGCAATCCTTGTGAATCCCGGTGGATACATTTCAGAAACGATTGCCGTTGCTGCATCGCGAATGTTCTGCCCGAACCTGCGACATGTGTTGAGTACGACATCATCAATTTTTTCGCCGTACACATCTGAAAAGTCTTCAGGAAATTTCCGTAATGCGGATTCATCGGCTCCGCGAAATCCATAAATCGATTGGTCAATATCACCAACAACAATCAATTCGGTCTGCGATGTCACGAGTCGCTTGAGAAGCTCCACCTGACCCGGATCAGTGTCTTGATACTCATCTACAAAGATCGCAGAATAAGTCTTGTGAACGTAGTCTGAAACTTCGGACTGCTCACACAGTTGCACAGTGCGATAAATGAGCTCGCTGTAATCAATGACTTCTTCAAAGCCAAGGATGTCGAGATACTCCTCCATGAATAACGCAACGCATTCCCAAAGTTGGCGGTCAAGTTTCTTGCCCAGGCGATGTAGATCGTGCGGTTCAAGCACGAGTGTGCGCACGCGTGCCATGACAGCGCGGATTTCCTCTGCCAATCCACGAGTACCAACTGCTGCTTTGAGTTCTTCTGGCCATGGAATTCGACCTTCGTGCACAGAAGCAATGAATAGCTGTTGCGCTCGTACTTGTTGTTCTGGTCCTGACAACAGTCGAGTTGCAATGTGATATGACTCAATTGGAGCAAACTTACGAAGTAACGAGTAACAGAAGGAATGGATTGTGCTGACATTTGGCAGCACCCCTCCGCCCAAGGCGACACTCACTTGATCGCGCCACTCCAGCGCCGCCCGACGTCCAAAAGTTAAACCCAGCACGCTTTCTGCGCTCAACGCATTTTCGCCTGAAAGTCGATCTACCATGGCCGCAACAAGCGTCGTGGTTTTGCCCGTGCCAGGTCCTGCCAATACCCGCACTGCACCGAGTCGATGATTAACTACACTGAGCTGGTCCGAATCAAGATCAGGGGCAACATACGCCGGCAGCGGCGACCTATCAAGCACAACGTTTAACATGTGTCACTATTCCACCATTAAGCAGTGACAATATCTATGAAGCGACAGGCGTAGAAGCAACAAATGTCAGCACTTTAATTTCCTCGCCAGCAAAGGCAATAGATTAGGTCTGTGTCCAGTATTGACCCGTCGCCGCTGGTGATTGAAGATTCTGTGGTAACGGGCAGGCTTCATCGTCCAGGTGATCTTGCGCGGCTACTCCTGGCCCTTCTGCTTCTTGTGTCGATTGCTTCGCTGGCTTATCTAGCCCAATCCACAACTTCCGGACTGGATGAGGACATTACTAAGGGCGCAAATCGGCTGCCGGCTGCCTTGCTTATTGCGGCCAGTCTGGTCAGTGGCTTTGGAACGCTCTTGTTTCCTGCAGTTGCCGCAATCGACCTCATTGTGCGACGTCGCCCACGTCAGTTCATCGAATCAATTTCGGCCCTACTGACGACATTGGTGATGCTTTCTTTAGCTTCATGGGTCTTGACAACTTATGGCAATTCGAGATTGCTTTTTGCATTTGCCGGACCAGTTGAGCGCAGCTTGGCCGCGCCACTGAATCTGGTTCTTGGTGGTCTGGCAGCTTTTGTCACAGTTGCCCGCTTGATGTCCCGCAGCAGATGGCAAGCGATCACTGTAATTGTGCTTGGTTCGATATCTTTGGCCGATGTCATCAGTGGTGGCATCACTCCAGCCGGGCTGGGCGTATCTGCTATTTCTGGATGGGCGATCGGTCTGATCATCCGTTACTTCGTGGGTACGGACTCCACTCGGCCAAGCGGTCACGATATTGCTCAGACATTGTCCCGGATTGGGCATCCCATCAAATTATTGCGGGCAGCTGAAACCATTCGAGCTGGCAGAAGATACGACGCCACGACCACTGACGGTGTGAAGCTAGACCTTATTGTCTTGGACCGCGACCTAGAAGGCGCAGGATTAGCAACATCGATTTATCGATCACTTCGGCTTCGTGATGACCCAAGTGGCAACGGTGCGTCAATGCGCCGACGGCTCGACCGCAGCGCTCTCATAAGTTGGGCGGTAGAAGCAGCAGGCATTAATTCTCCGCGTTTGTTATCGGCAGCAGATGTTGGTCCTGATGCCACGCTTTTAGTCTATGAATATGTTGCTGGCCGGACGTTTGCTGCTATGGGGGAAGAGCTCAATAACGACCACATCACGCGAGCGTGGTCAATCGTTGCAGACTTACAAAAATCCCAAATCGTCCATAGATCTCTGACTGGAAAGCATTTCTTCCTCAGTGACACGGGCCAGGTGTATCTGACTGGCATGGAAGATGGTGTGATTGCAGCTTCCGATGTGTTGCTCAGAATTGATCTGGCAGAAGCACTGTGCACTCTGGCGGCACTGTCTACTCCTGAAGAAGCAATCGCAGCAGGTCGCGCAGTCTTAGGCGACAAAGTTTTGGCTCGCGCGCTTCCTGCGCTTCAGCCCGTTGCCCTGAGTTCGACAACCCGCGCCGCACTCAAGTCTGACCGAAAACTACTGGGCAACTTGCGTTCGGCGCTGGCTGCGATGCTGCCCGAGGGCACGGTCGAAGAAGTCGACATTGAACGCATTAAGCCGCGTACCTTGCTCACTATCGCTGCCGGAACGATTGCTGGATATCTCTTACTTAGCCAGTTGACGCGGGTAAACATTGTTGACCTGTTCGCACAGGCAAATCTTGGGTGGATCCTTTTGGGACTTGCCTTATCGGCCACCACATATTTTGCCGCAGCTTTGGTTTTAGTCGGAATTATTCCAGAGCGATTATCACTCTGGAAAACTTTTCAAGCGCAATTGGCAGCTACTTTTGCCACATTGGTGGCTCCGCCAACCATTGGATCTTTTACCGTGAATTTCAGATTCCTAGTGAGACAAGGTCTCAGTTCAGCTGTCTCGGCAGCAAGTGTTGCGGTTTCTCAAGTGCTTGCCGTGTTTAGCCATTTGAGCCTGCTGCTACTGGCCCTGGTTGTCGCAGGAACATCAAGTGAGCTCGCATTTCGACCACCTAAGGTTGCCATCATCGTTGCCGTTGTTGCGATCTTGGCAGCAGCGGGCGCACTCACAGTTCCTTCCGTTCGACGCAGAGTCATTGAGCGGGTTTCTCCAATTATTCAGCAAGTCATACCTCGCATGTCTGCCCTTGCGAGCCAACCACTCAAATTGGGAACTGGGATTTTCGGAGTGGCATTACTCAATGTTTCGTACTGCATGTGCCTTGTGTCATCAGTGCGAGCGTTTTCGCCACAGTCAAGTGTTGCCGCTATTTCTTTGGTCTACTTGACAGCTTCGGTGATCGCTCAAGCTGCACCAACGCCAGGTGGTTTGGGTGCCGTTGAAGCTGCACTAGCAGCAGGGCTTACCGCAACAGGGATTGATGGCGCGGTAGCTGTCTCAGCAACTTTGCTTTACCGCGTATTAACTTTTTGGATTCCTGCGCTTCCTGGCTGGCTAGCATTCACTAGATTGCAAAAGGCTGGCGACCTCTAACTAGTCCCCAGCCCTTATTAATGTGTGATTAGTACGTTGGCTTGTCCGGTTCAATTTGTGATACCCAAGCCAAAACACCGCCGCCAACATGCACGGCATCGCTAAAGCCCGCACCTTTTACAACGGCCAGCACTTCTGCGGAACGACCACCTGACTTACAGTGCAGGACCACAGGCTTATCTTGAGGCAGCGAGAGCAGCGCGTTACCCATCAGGAACTCGTTCTTGGGGATCAACACCGCACCTGGAATATTGACTATGTCGTATTCATTGGGTTCTCTCACATCAATGAGTACAAAGTCACGAGTGCCGGCTTCGCGTTCCTTAAGCATTTGCTCAAGTTGCTTGACATTGATGGTGGAATCGACAATGGCGTCTTTGGCATCTTGCGAAACTGCGCCACAGAAGAAGTCATAATCAATCAACGCCGTGACAGTTGGGTTCTCACCACAAATTGCACAGTTGGGATCTTTGCGGACTTTGATTTTCCGATAGGTCATTTCTAATGCGTCGTACACAATTAGCGAACCAACAAGTGGATCCCCGATACCTGTCAGAACTTTGATGGCCTCGTTCACTTGGATAGATCCAATTGATCCGCAGAGAACTCCAAGGACACCACCTTCGGCGCACGATGGGACCATGCCAGGAGGAGGAGGCTCTGGATACAGGCATCGATAACACGGTCCATACTCTGACCAAAAGACACTGGCCTGGCCATCAAATCGATAAATGGAACCCCAAATGTATGGCTTGTTAAGAAGCACGCAGGCATCATTAACCATATATCGCGTTGCGAAATTGTCTGTGCCATCGACAATGAGGTCATACTGACTGAACAGTTCCATCACATTTGTGTTATCAAGTCGCGTTTCATGCACATTCACAGTGATGAGAGGATTAATCTCCTTCACGCTTTCTGCAGCACTGATTGCCTTGCTTTTGCCAATGTCGCTTTGACCATGAATAACTTGACGTTGAAGATTGGATTCATCAACAGTGTCGAATTCGACTATGCCAAGTGTTCCAACCCCTGCTGCAGCAAGGTACATCAATGTTGGGCTACCAAGTCCACCTGCACCCACACAGAGAACTTTTGCATTCTTCAACCGCTTTTGTCCGTTCATCCCAACATCGGGAATGATGATGTGGCGACTATAGCGACGCACTTCATCGACACTAAGTTCTGCAGCTGGTTCCACTAGTGGTGGTAGCGACATGAATGACTCCTTGCATGAGCTTCTGTGACACATTTGAGTGATGTCATATGTACAACATCGTTGGCTAATGAGTTATTTCAGGTGGAGCACAAAGTGCCACAAACTGAGATGTTAAAGAACTCCAGCCAATTTCATCGTATAGACAAGCATGGCGATTCCGCCAATCCGATAGAGCCACTTCATGCGGTCGCGCTGATACCAACGAGTATCTCCAGGCAAAGGCGCTCGACCAATCATCGCCAGTACTGCGAACACGCCCGAAGTAATGGGCAGAATGGCAAAGGACATCTTTGCGAAAACAGGAGTGTCGCCTAGCACTCGGCCAAGCAAGGCCAAAGTCCATGACGCAGTGAGCAGGCTCCAAGCTAAGCCGGGCAATCCAGCAGGCAAGAACTGATACAACTTCGGGTAGTTCGGGAATCGATCTTGGAATAAACCTATGTAGTTCGGCAAAATAAATATGATTGTTCCAACAGCAAGATAGACATTGAAGCCGATGAAGGCACCAGCGACGAAGTAGAAAATTCCTGCGCGCATAGCAAGCGCAATTGACTTTTGAATATTTGATGGTGGCGGGGTGTCCGTCGGGTGAATTGCATTCAAACGTCCAGGAAAAAATTGCGCCGTAAACTCCTCAAGCACAATGCGGATCGCCATACAAACACCAACCGCCAAGCCAATCCAACCGGCATACGCAGCGATAGGTAACTCGACTCCGGCCAAGGACGATAACGCACTGATCATTCCTTGCATTGCCCATCCCGCAATAAATGGTGCCACACCTAGGTCAACTGCACGTTCCCAAAATGCTCTTGGATCGGCAGCCGCAGGTCGTCGAAGTCCACGGAATGCGCTTGCCAGAAGTGAGGGGCCAAAACCAATGACCATTAGGCCTGCCAACATTCGCACATCTGAAGCAGTATGCACACCTGCAACTAGACCCATACCCAGTCCAAATACCACCATGCCCATAAAGCCTGCACCGGCATCGAAGACGCCGATGAGTGTCATGGCAATAAAGATGGGCACTGCTGGTGGCAAAAGTAGATCGCCATTCATGAATATGCCGATGATTGCCAACACAACAGCGCTTACTGGAAGTAATAGTGAAATGACACCAGCGAATGCAGTTGTATAAGCACCATCTGTAATCAGCTTGGCGATGAGCGGTGAGAATCGCGAAATTCGCACCGTTGCATCATGGCTCTTTTGATCAAGGGCAGACAAGAGCGGAACCGCTTGCCACAGCGGTAGCGCATCTCCCCAATTCACCGTGAGGTCTTCAAACGACTCGTGTTCCACATCCACAGTTTGAACGGTTGCTAAGTTGTCGCTGCCATCATCTGGTCCGCCACCAGATCCACCCGATCCTCCTGAACTTCCTGATCCGCTAGATCCTCCTGATCCACTGGCGCCACCACCAGCACCACCACGAGCGCCACCACCAGCGCCACCACCAGCTGCGCCCGAGGCGCTTCCAGCAGCAGATGCTGCGCCACCCACCGCAGCCGCAGCCGACGCTGCAGCAGAGACAGCCGCGACCAGTGTCACCGCTGTAACCGCAGTAGCCGCAACTGCAGCGGGTTCTGCCAGTGGGTCGACAACTACTAGTCCACGCGCATCAATACTTACTTCGGGACTTGGTTCGGCTGTTGGCGTGACTGACTCGGTCACCGTTGGAGTTGGCTCAGGCTCGGCCGTTGGAGTTGGCTCAGGCTCAGCCGTTGGCGTTGGCGCAGACCCAATGGTTGGGACACCTGCAGCACCTGACACAACTTTGACTTTGTAGTTGATGCTTTGCCGATCTGCACCGACTGCATAGGCTCGGGCGCCTGAAGTTTTGTCCGCCAAGCTCACGGCGATGATATAATTTCCAGTGGGCACGAGTGCAAAAGGTTGAATATCTGCACCCGCACTAATCATCGCTGCTGTAAGTGATGTGGTACCCAAATCAATAACATCACCATTAGGTAATTGGATACTTAATTGCACGTAAGTGCCTACAGGGGTATCTGTTGGGGGGAGCACCCACAAATGCACTTCTGTACCAGAATCAACAGTTTGAGGTATCGAGAGCAGCACTGGAATCGTGTAACTGGTTTGCGAAAGATTTGCAGTGATTGTTACTGACGGTGCCTTTGCGGGTGCTTTCACAATTCCGGCATCAAGTAATTTCTTTTGAACTGAATCTGAAAGCTCGGTCAGAGCCTGAGTAACTGGATTCGGATCATAGCGATCACCAATTTGTCCAGTGGCAAACTTTATTGAACTGCTGGGAATGGTGAAGGATTTCGCTGGGGAACCTTGCGAAACTTGACCTGCTACGGAACCGACCGCAGAATTGCGAGAAGTTACCACAACGGAATATGAAGCGCCGTAATTCAAATTGTTGATGGTGCATGAAGTTGAAGTGCCAACACACGAACTAGTTAAGCCACCCGAAGTTGCCAACGCTGTATATCCAGCAATCGAACTGCCGCCATCATCAGCTGGAGCGTTCCACGAGATAGTCAGATCCTGATCGAATACTGAACCGGAGATGTTTTGTGGTGCAGAAGGTGCAAGAGGTTGAATAGAAAAACTACCGGTGATTGCATTTGCATTGTAGTTCGAGTCCGTAACAACACTTGCGCGATAGTTGCAAATGCCTGCTCGCTTAATTGTTAATGCGCCAGAGGAGGCATTTACCGAACAAATCAAACTGGAATCACTGTCAATGCTGTACTGCGGTAGTGACGTCGTGCCGGTTGCACTTGCCGCCAAATTTGGCAACGAATCTACATACGACACAACTTCCGACGGCTGTGCATCCCACGTCATTGGTGCTGTGGCTTTGGCTACAGCTATCGCAAACGTTCCAAAAGCCGAAACGTCATTGTTATCTTGCGCTGTGATTGTGTAATTAGTCGTTGTACTGGCCGCCGTTGGTGTCCCAGAAATTTCTCCTGTTACTGCATCCAGTGTTAAGCCAGCGGGCAAATAGCCAACCGTGCTTGGCTTGCTGGGTGCGTAGTACCTCGTGTTAATGCCACCAGTTGCCAGAATCGGAATGAACGGTGCTTGATACACACCATAATTCAGTGCGACTGTCGGGTAATTCACACTAACTGAAACCGGAGTTGCTGCCGTGATGTTTAGTGGAGTAGATACTTTTTCTGAATATTCAGTATCGGCAGCACGTCGAGCTGTGATATCGCACTGACCTGACGACTTAATTGTCAGGGTTGCTGTCGCAGATCGCGGCGACATTACTTGGGCAACATTTGAAATTTCGCAGACCGAGATGTGTCCGGCGTCTACTTCGAAGCTGAAATTTCCACTTCCGCTTCCGCCACTTGCCGTAAGTCCCGTTGTGACTGGGCTTCCCGAGCGATAAGTCAATGTGCTGTTACCCGCTACTACGGTCACCGCACCCTGCACAGCTGGTGCCACAACAATTTGCGCAGGAGTGGGCGTTGTATACGACAAGTAGTTGAGGTCCGCGGCTTTGGTGGCGGTAATGGAACACGTACCTTTGAACGTTGCTGTTGCGGTATTTGAAGTTCCTGGCGTATTTGGAACCTCGCAGGGACCACTCGTTACCGAAAACGTTACAGGTCCTGAGCCTTTTCCTTGTGCTGCTGTGAGTGCGCTGGTGGGACGGCTGATGGGATCAAAAGTAAGTGATGACGGGTTAGCACTGATTGTTAGTGCATCACCTGCAACTGCATCTTGAAATTGCTTTGACACAGTCACGGAAAAATCTGTTGTCGTTGGTACGGCTTCATACGTTGCATCTGCAGCCATCACTGCAGAGATCTTGCAAACATTGTTGGCAGGATTAACATCCAGCGTGACATTTGTTGACAAAGTTCTGCCCGAAACTGTGCATGGACCGGATTTCACGGTATAGGTCACAACACCTTCAGCAATTGAGCCGCCAGACGTACCGAGATTTTGGGACTCGGCATAACGCATAGTGCTAATACCTGTCACAGTCAGTGAGTCTTGAACACGCAAAATAGGAATTGTTAGTTGCGCCGAAGTGGAAGTTGCGAAATAGCTGTCTCCGGCCTTAGTCACCGTGACAACACACGAACCTGAATCGGTCGCTGTCACTAGTCCGCTGGTCGGATTAACGGTGCAGTTGCCAGAAACCTTGTTGTAGGTCAGTGCGCCCGTTACATTAATGGACCCAGTTGTACTCAAATTAGAACTTGCAACGTGATCAGGTGTGTAAGACAAACCCCCAGGGTTGTATGTCAGGGTTCCGGGAGATGCATGCACTGTCAAAAGATCTGCGCCAACTGGCTGTGGCGTGAGTGGCCGCGTTGTAAAGAGATACTTCTTGGGGATGATCTCGATTGTCGTTTCGGCGTCCCAGTACAACTTCATCATGGCTGTACCTTGATGATCAAATGCCCAGGCCTTCAATTCATATGTCATTCCTTTTTGCAATGACAATGAGACATTTCCGGAATGAGATGAGGCTCCAACAGGAGGTGCAGGATCAACTCGATTCCAACTATCAAAAATCAAATCAGTCGATGGCGCCAACGGGTCAACGAGCTGCATGTAAAAGCCATCGCTGGAATCGTTGTAGAACGTCACATTGGTGGCATCGTTACCTGTGTACGTTCCAGGCACAGTGACATAACCGCGTGCGTACACCAAGAAATCATTTGTGGGGCAGGTTCCTGAAGTTGGGCTTCCACCAGAAGGAGTGACGGCGGGAGTACCAGTGCCCCAATCAAAATTTATGTTGTCGACATTTGTTTCCGCTAAACATTGCGGATGCGAAATAGAGGAACTCGTTGGACGGTCAGGTGGTGTAGGACTCGTTGCTGACGTAAAAATTTGTAAGGAAAGACCGTCCCCTGTGGACACAGCTTGAGCATTTGGCGCAGACCACATTTGGCCTATAACCCAAGGCGCAACAAGAACGAAAGCAATCAAAATCTGCACAATTGGATGCAAGGCAGGTCGGTAGGCAATATGTCGCATGTCCTACCTCACATATTCCACCTAAACGTAAGCACTAATCTAGACGGAAATCATTGATTTCAGGCATTCCTCGAGGTCTGTCAACAAGCCCCAACATTGCGGGTTTACCCTGCCCCAAAACAAAAAGCACAGTGTTATAGGACTTTCAAGGCCCAAAGGCACTACCTCAACGCTCAACAGCACTTATTGAAAAGCTCTGGGCTGCCGCGGCCACTAGCCCTAGCCCGCCCCTGCCCCAACTGACCAACATGAACTGATTACTTGCAGACCGTTTAGAGTGTGTACAGGTATTGAGGTTGGCAGCGCTGGTGGCGCAAACCGATAGAGAAAGAGTGATGTAACAGTGGAAGTTCGTATCGGTGTGCAAGATTCTGCGCGTGAAGTTGTTCTAGAAAGCAACCAACAGTCTGATGAAGTCCACAAGCTTGTAAATAAAGCAATTGCTTCAGATGAAGTGCTGACTTTGCAGGATGACAAGGGTCGAACGATTATCGTTCCTGGATCAAAAATTGCCTACGTCGAAATTGGTGTCCAGACTTCTGGACGCGTTGGCTTCGCTAACAATTAATACGCGGCTAGTAATCTTGTTCGACTACGAGGCCAGTCCTAAGGCATCCATTCGTCGAGAGTGTGCCACGGTTAATTGATTGACCAAGCCCGAAATAGCTTGTTCGGAACTTGCCTGGGCAACTAAATCACGAAGTGCTGGTCGAGAACCTGCTACTAATGTGGCTTGCCCAATCATTTCGCCCATCAATCGACGGCCCCACAGCGCTAAGCGGCCTCCAACTTTTGGATCTTGCGCAATGGCCTCACGAAGACGTTCGACAGCAAAAGTCGATCGTTGTGAATCCTGTACTACTTCGTTAACAATTGCCGACGTTTCGGCATCCAAATGGACGGACATCGCGCGATAGAAATCAGCAGCAATTGCGTCCCCGACATAGGTTTTTGCAAGTCCTTCGAGCCAGTCACGTGGCGTCATGTTGTTGTGAAATGTATTCAACGGCTCAACAAACGGCTGCATGGCAACCAGTGGATCAACGCCCCGGTCCTTCAAAAATCTGCACAGAGCTTCGAAATGATGAAATTCTGAAACCGCCATCGATGACAATGCAATCTTGTCTTCGAGCGAGGGTGCAAGCACAGCGTCGGAGGCACTGCGTTCAAACGACACAAGTTCCCCATAGGCAAGCACACCTATGAGATCAATTACAGCTGGACTAGTCACGACGCTCAAGGTTATGCCAAAAGGGGACTACGATGGAAGTCGCGCACTAACAAACTCGGATTTTCCGCGTTTTTCAAGCTAGGAGTGCTGTTATTTCAACCTTCGCCGAACTTGGCGTCCCCGATACTATCTGCCGGGCGCTAGCAGCACACGGCATCATCGAAGCCTTCCCAATCCAGGAAATGACTCTTCAACTTGCCTTGGCAGGCCAAGATCTAATTGGCCAAGCAAAAACTGGAACCGGCAAAACTTTAGGTTTTGGCATACCTGCACTTGTTCGGATTGTGTGTCCAGGTGATGACGAGTGGGCTGATTTTGCAGCAGCAGGAAAGCCCCAGGCGCTGATCATCGTGCCAACTCGCGAACTTGCAATTCAAGTGTCTAGTGACTTAGAACGTGCAGCTGAACATCTCAAAGCCAGAATCATTGCGGTTTACGGTGGTAAATCCTACGAACCTCAAATCGCTGCACTTGCCGCAGGTGTGGAGATTGTGGTGGGAACACCTGGGCGACTCATTGATCTAAACAAGCAGGGTTACTTAAATCTCAAGTCCGTGCGCGCTTTAGTTCTCGATGAAGCCGACGAAATGCTCGACATGGGCTTTTTGCCAGATGTTGAACGAATTGTGGCGATGCTACCAACCAACCGACAGACCATGCTGTTTTCCGCAACTATGCCAGGTCAGATTGTTGCTCTTGCCCGGCGCTACATGACTTCGCCAACACATGTACAGGCAACGGATCCAAACAGTGACTCTGCAACAGTTGACGCGATCGAACAACATGTGTGGCGGGCACATCAAATGGACAAGCCCGAACTCATTGCTCGTGTGCTACAAGCTGACCAACGTGGATTGACCATGATTTTTTGCCGCACCAAACGCACTGC
>CAESAJ010000016.1_pt1 | contig 14701 bp, 16 predicted proteins | sample 7263501 | NCBI WGS metagenome assembly CAESAJ01 (sample SAMEA6814084, study PRJEB35770) | uncultured Actinomycetes bacterium | biome: Freshwater; feature: Freshwater reservoir; material: water | place: Czech Republic | collected 2017-05-23 | depth 30m m
CCGCAGTTGCAACACGGGATCCTTTCGGGAATCTACTGGCCATCGGTTTATCGGCAGTGCTGGGACTTCAAACGTTCATAGTTATTGCAGGAGTCACAAAGTTGATCCCTCTGACAGGGTTGACCACACCTTTTTTGTCCTACGGCGGATCATCACTTTTGGCGAATTACTTGATTCTTGCCATCCTTATGAGAATTTCCAATTCGGCGCGACAACCCGATTCTGTTAAGTCAGAAAATATGAGCACGGTGTTGATGTGAATCGACAGATAAATCGTGTGACGGGTGCGCTTGTTTTCTTGATTTTGTTACTTATCGGCAACTTATCCTATGTTCAGGTATTTGAGGCTTCACAACTTCGCAGTCAACAGGGAAATCAAAGAATACTGCTGGCTGAATATTCCCGGCAACGTGGTCCAATTCTGTTGGCCTCGCAGGCGATTGCGGAATCAACACCAACTAATGACACGCTCAAATATCTGCGAACATATACCAACCCCGAGGCCTATGCACCCATCACCGGTTTCTACTCACTGGTATATGGAGCTACTGGATTAGAGCAAAAAGAAAACAACATTCTCTCTGGAAATGACAGTCGATTCTTTGTTGACCGCCTGCAACAACTGTTAGCAAATCGCAAACCTAAAGGTGGTGCGATTCGTCTGACCATAAATGATCGAGCACAGCGGGCAGCTTATAAGGCGTTGCGCGGACGCACCGGCGCCGTCGTTGCGATCAATCCAAAAACTGGAGCGATTTTGGCATTGGTGAGTTCGCCGTCATTTGACCCCAATCTGCTATCTAGTCACGATGCCAAGTCAATTCAAGATTCCTACGAATCCTTGCTTGCCAACGCCGATCAGCCAATGTTGAATCGGCCACTTGCCATGACCCTTCCACCGGGCTCAGTTTTCAAACTTGTCACTGCTGCGGCTGCGCTGGAATCTGGAAAGTACACACCTGACACAGTTGTACCTGGCCCAGCGTCAATTACATTGCCACTGACCGATAAAGAACTAGGAAACTGGACTGGCAAAGCATGTGGCCCAGATGACCAGACCACATTGACGCAAGCCTTAGCAATCTCGTGTAACACTGCTTTTGCCTCAATAGGCATGGAATTGGGCGCCAAGGCAATAGAAGAACAAGCAAAGAAATTCGGATTTGAAACCTCGTTTGCCTTGCCCTTAATAGCTGCCGCAAGCCACTTCCCGACCAAGGTTGACTTGCCGCAAACCGCCATGAGCGCAATCGGACAATTTGATGTTCGAGCTACTGCGCTACAAATGGCGATGGTCGCCGCTGGCATCGCCAACCAAGGCGTCGTGATGAAACCTTTTCTCATCGCGCAAGTTCTTGGCCCTGACCTTTCAGTGCTGCAAAACACAGCTCCGCAAGCCCAGCAGCGAGCCATCAGCCCAATAAATGCGACACTTCTGACCGAGATGATGGTCAATGTTGTCACAAATGGAACTGGATCAAAGGCTCGGTTACCCAATGTCAGGGTTGCGGGAAAGACTGGAACAGCAGAAAACACACCGGGCGAATCAGCTCATGCATGGTTTGTGTCTTTTGCACCTGCCGATGACCCAGAGGTAGCCGTGGCAGTGTTCCTCGAACACGGCGGTGGAGCCAGAGAAGTCAGCGGAAATGCGCTTGCCGGCCCGATTGCGGCAGCCGTGATGCAAGCAGTAATCAGCAAATAGTGGACAATAGAAGTGCTTAGACCCAGCACCCGAACATCAAGGAGTCACACGTGGCTGAGTTCACGCGCTTAGGCGATCGCTACGACATTGGACCTGTCATAGGTCGCGGTGGCATGGCCGAAGTTTTTGACGCTATCGACAGCCGTTTAAACCGCCGAGTTGCTGTCAAGGTACTACGCGGTGAGTTGGCGCGCGATCCTGTGTTTATCGAGAGATTTCGTCGCGAGGCTCAGTCTGCTGCCGGTCTCAATCATCCAAACATTGTGGCCGTTTACGATTCCGGTGAAGATTTTGTCAACGACCTGCACATTCCATATATCGTGATGGAGCATGTCGATGGTGTAACACTTCGGCAAATGCTGACTAATGGTCCGCGCATTCTGCCCGAGCGCGGTTTAGAAGTCATCGCAGGTGTGCTTGCTGCACTTGACTACGCACATCGGCACGGCATTATTCATCGCGATATCAAACCTGCCAACGTCATGATTAACAATCATGGCGATGCAAAAGTCATGGATTTTGGTATCGCACGAGCAGTGAGCGATGCTCAAACGGCCTACACAGCCAACAGCGCAGTTATGGGAACGGCGCAATATCTTTCGCCGGAACAAGCGCGCGGCGAAGTTGTTGACGCGCGAAGCGATATTTACGCAGCTGGCTGCGTGTTGTTTGAATTGTTGACCGGGCAAACTCCTTTCAACGGTGAGACGCCCGTTTCAATTGCCTACCAACATGTCAATGAGCCCCCCAAGGCTCCGTCAACTATTGACTCGAGCATTCCGCCCACACTCGATGCCATCGTCATGCACGCTTTGTCCAAGCATCCAAGTCAGCGTTACCAAACCGCCTCTGAAATGCGCGCCGATGTGGAACGTGCCATTGCCGGGATGCCGATCAATGCCCCACTTCATGTTGCAGCCGAAGAGATTTCAATCAGCGCACCCACTGCAGCGATTCCCACGATCGAAAGTCCGCTTCTTCCCTCCTATGAGGAGGTCTACACAAAGACGCGTTTTAGATCGCCAACTGATCGGCCGTGGATCATTCCAGCTGCAGCCGTCGTCGTTGGTGCACTCGTGCTATTTACACTCGGCTGGTTTTTGCTCGCAGGCAAGCCGAGAATCATGACCGTACCGAATCTTTCTGGAAAAACCATTAGTGAGGCGCAGAAATTACTCACTGACTCCAACTTGGCTTTGGGCACCCAAACGCCACGAGCAGATAACAATGCTCCCAAGGGAACAATCATCCAGCAGGATCCCGTTGCTGGTGAGGGTCTGGAAGAAAATCAGGCTGTCAATGTTGTGGTGTCCAATGGTAAGGAGCAAACCACGGTCCCTGATCTGATCGACTTAGCTAATAAGAGTGACGCTGATCTGGCACTGAAGGACGCTCAACTCATCTTGGGCAAAGTGACAGTTGAAGATAGCGACAAAACTGAAGGTACGGTGTTGAAGCAAAGCATTGAACCTAACTCCAGTGTCGATGTGGGCTCACGCGTTGACATTGTCATTTCCTCCGGCAAAATCGTTGTCCCGAACGTCACCGGAAAGACAAAAACCCAGGCCAAAAATGATTTGATTAATGCTGGTTTCAAGGTAGATGTCATAACCGAAGAAACGAGTAAGGCAGCTGTGGGTACGGTACTTGCTCAAACTCCAAGCTCTGGTGAATTGGCAGTCAAGGGAACAACAATCACGATTACCGTTGCCGTCGCACCTGTTGTGACACCTAGTCCTTCCGCATCAACTACTCCGCCAGTTCCGTAAGTCTTAGACGAACCCGCTGCTATGACAACGATTCTGGTCATCGACAATTACGACAGCTTTGTGTACAACATCGTGCAATACCTGGCGCAACTTGGCGCAAAAGTCGAAGTGCGCCGCAATGACGAAGTCACAGTTGACCAAGCACGTAACTACGATGGCATCTTGCTTTCGCCTGGACCAGGCACACCAGCTGATGCTGGCGTATGTATCGATATTGTGAAAGAACTTGGTGGGCAGATTCCGATATTCGGAGTGTGTCTAGGCCACCAAGCTATTGCTGAGGCATTTGGTGCGACGGTTTCTCGAGCTCCTGAACTGCTTCATGGCAAAACATCGTTGGTCTATCACCACAATCAGGGCGTCCTTGCTCAAGCTGAATCACCTTTTGTAGCAACGCGGTATCACTCACTAGCAGTTGAGCGCGACACTGTGCCCGACGAGCTTGAGATCACCAGCGAAACAGACACTGGAGTTGTCATGTCACTCAAACATCGCACGCTGGATATCGAAGGTGTGCAATTTCATCCTGAGTCTGTGCTGACTGAGGGTGGACACCAAATGCTGGCCGAATGGTTAATGCGATGTGGAGATGAGAATGCACGGGCCTTGGCTGTCGGACTGACGCCCGTCATCACCGCTCACTAGATTGAGTGTGGACTTTAAGCTTCTGCTTCAAATAATCTCGAATTCATTATTATGAAAACGGTTATTGAATACTGCCCTGCCAACCAGGAAGTGTGGTTTCTTGGCTAATAGTAACTTTCCATCCGAGTCCAAGTTTGTCGACATATTGTCGATATGCGACTACTGCAGGTTCGTCATTGAGTGCACGTTGTAATTGTGTGACATTACCGATTGCTATCACCTTAAACGGTGGGCTATAAACCCGACCTTGTAGCAGCAGCGTATTTCCAACGCACCTGATAGCTGAAGTCGACACGATTCGTTGGTCCATAACCGACACTCCAGTTGCACCGCCGCGCCACATAGCATTGACCACCGCTTGAACATCTTGTTGATGCACAACTAAGTCATCTGGTCCCACACCTTCGGGCAACGCGGTACCTGGGGTCCGGGGGGCATCATTGAGAACAACTTCAAGGGCCGACCCGGTCAAGTCCTTTAGTCCAACTGAGTTTTCCAAGGCATTGATTTGTGCGGTCAGAGCGGGGTCAACTTTCTGCGCGCTCAGCTTGTCTACCTCGCGGGCAGCCACAGAGAGTCGATTACTGAGCACGGCCACTGTGCTAGCCCTATCGATCACAAGACCGCGCAGATCCTCGACACCACCGGTACGTAGATTTGTGCCTTGCGCTGTGAGACCACTAGCTACAAACAAAAATCCCGCAAGAGCGGCGATGACTGTCGTGACCACTACTCGAACTGAGATCGATCCAGAGTTATCCACAGGTTTATCCACTGATGGGGACTAATTACATGAATGTAATTAGCAGACCTATCGCCACTTGGTCGAAAGCGCGAATCCCACGCCAATAAAGCCAAATCCGATAAGAACATTGACCAAATTACTGAAATCCTGCATTAATGGAACCTGCGGACCAGCTAAATAGAACACCACAATCCACAGTAGTCCCAGCAGGAACATCCCTACCATGGTCGGTGCGAGCCAACTAGGATTACCGATCTTGACCGCTTGCGGGACCCCAGGATTTGGTGGGGTGTAGACCGCTTGCGGATTACGACGAGACTTTGACTTAGGCATGGCACCACTTTACTTCGTCTTGGCAGGTTTTACACCAGCACCGACTCACGTGATTGGGCTAATTTGCGCCCAGAATCTGAAGGACTTGGGTGTCGCGATATAGGGTTGCAGCCACCAAGACTGCCGCAACGGCGAGCAAGGATATCAACTCTTTGGGTGAAATCTTTTTCGATGCAAATCTGCCAAATTTCGCTGTTGACATCATGGCGCTGGCAACTATCGCACCTAATGCAGCACCGCCCAGATGTGCGCGCCAATCAATACTCGGTGAAGCAAATCCAATCAAGACGTTCACGACAAACAAAGTCAAGATTTGCGAAGTGTCCGCCTGCACTTGCCTTCCCACCACAATCGTTGCAGTCATTAAGGCAAAGATGGCACCGCTAGCGCCTACAGATGACGTGTTCACGCTAGAAAACATATATGAAGTTACTGATCCACCAAGTGCGCCGAAAAGATAGAGCGCGAGAAAACGTCGTGACCCGAGTAGTCGCTCGAGTTCGGGACCTAAGTAATACAGGGCATACATGTTGAATCCGATGTGCAAGAACCCACCGTGCAAAAACGCTGACGTCAGCAATCTGTACCACTGTCCGTAAGCTGCAATATAAGGCGGCTGCATCGCCAAATTATTGGAACTGAACGCAGCAATACCCAGAAGGTTGCCAGCTATAAAGAGCCCCACGCACACAATAATGATTACTCGTGTCACCGGTGGCAGATCTGAACCTAGAGAGTTACGCGAAGAAACCTTTATGACATTGGCTGGAGCACGCGAGACACACTCTGGACATTGGAATCCTACTGATGCGGTAATCATGCATGATGTGCAAATTGGCCGCTGACAACGCGCGCACGCAATCGCAGTTGCTTGCCCTGGATGTCTGTAACAGTCGCGCATTACGCGTTGGGCGTTACCGTCGTGTGCGTTATAACTACAGCTTCTACTGGCCGATCGCCGGCACCAGTAGCGGTGGTGGCGATCGCATCGACAACATCGCGACTTGCTTGATCGGCGACTTCACCAAAGATGGTGTGCTTACGATTCAGGTGTGGGGTCGGACCGACGGTTATAAAGAACTGTGAGCCATTTGTATTTGGTCCGGCATTGGCCATCGCCAGTAGGTAAGGGCGATCAAAAACTAGTTCTGGATGGGGTTCATCCTCAAACCGAAATCCGGGGCCGCCAGTACCTTGACCAAGGGGATCGCCACCTTGAATCATGAAACCGTCGATTACGCGATGAAACACAGTGCCGTCGTAAAGCGGCGCTGAACTTGCCTGTCCGGTGCGCGGATCGGTCCATTCCACTGAGCCATCTGCCAGACCCAAGATTGTTCGAGCTGTTTTGGGTGCATGGTCAGCGAAGATGTTTATGGTGATGTCTCCGCGATTGGTGTGCAGAGTCCAGGTGCCAGTTGCATGTGTCATGTATACATCTTTGCATGAGTCTTGTGGATGCGACACTTTGGCTTAGCTTCTAATTCCTATTCCAATCACTCAAGTACTGCTGTCACCCAGATACTGCAATCGCAAACACTAATGCCCAGCCGATATCCGACTGGGCATTAGATCTAGGTACTAGATGTAGAAATTTACTTGCGGCCGCGAACCTCAACAGTTGCCTTCGCGACAACATCAGAAAGTAAGCGAATAGAAACTTCGTGCTTGCCTACAAGCTTGATTGGGCTGGTGAGCACAATCTTGCGCTTGTCTACGCCAGGTACATGGATAGCTTCTGCAATTTCAGTGACGGTTACTGAGCCGAATAACCGGCCTTCAGATCCAGCTCGAGCTGAAATAAGGATTGGAGTGGACTCCAGTGCAGCCTTAATTTCAAGCGCGTGCTCACGATCGCGAACTTCACGCTTGCCGCGCGCCCGCTTGATCTGAGTAACCTGCTTCTCGCCGCCCTTGGTCCATGAGGTTGCAAGGCCCTGAGGCAGAAGGTAGTTACGACCAAAGCCTGACTTCACATCAACGACGTCGCCGGCGCTTCCCAAGCCTGATACTTCTTGAGTCAAAATAAGTTTCATTGTCAATGCCCCTATCGTGCGCTCGAGGTGTAAGGCAACAGTGCAATTTCACGAGCGTTCTTTACCGCGTTTGCGATATCGCGCTGATGTTGGGTGCAGTTACCTGTGACACGGCGGGCACGAATCTTGCCGCGATCAGAGATGTACTTACGCAAGGTTGGAATATCTTTGTAATCGATGGCTTGCGAGTCTTCCCGACAGAAAGAACAAACTTTCTTCTTAAATTTCTTAATTGGTGGCTTTGCCATTGTGGTGCTCCTTAATTGAGCCCGGAGTTACCCGGAATGGTTGTGGTGTGGATAGAGATGGATTAGAACGGAGGTTCTTCGGAGCCTGCGGCTGGAGCTGCCCACGGATCATCCGCAGGTGAGCCGCCGCCGCCAGAGTAACCATTTTCGCCACGGGCGACTTTGGTGACCTTGACCGTTGCATTACGCAGAACTGGACCGACATCATCGACATCGAGTTCAACAACAGAACGCTTTTCGCCTTCTTTGGTTTCATAGGATCGTTGCTTAAGCCGACCGGTGACGATTACGCGAGTTCCTTTAGTGAGTGATTCAGCTACGTTTTCTGCGTACTGACGCCACACACTGCAGCGCATAAACATCGTGTCGCCGTCTTTCCATTCATTTGTGCCGCGATCAAGAATTCGTGTTGATGATGCGACTGTGAACGAGGCAACGGCTAATCCGTTTGGAGTGAAACGTAGTTCGGGATCTCCAGTGAGATTCCCAACTACAGTGACAACTACATCGCCTTGAGCCATGGTTACTCCTTAATTACTTTCCAAAGAATATTGCTTTTCGAAGAATTGCTTTAATTTGTCAGACTTACTTAACGTCTAGACGCATGACCTTAGTGCGAAGCACTGACTCATTCAGGCCAAGCTGACGATCTAATTCAGCAACGGCAGCCGGCGTACATTTAACATCGAGCAGGGCATAGATGCCTTCTGCTTTCTTGTTAATTTCGTAAGCCAAACGGCGACGTCCCCAAATGTCGACCTTTTCAACGGTTCCGCCGTCATTCTTAACTACGTTCAAGAACGTATCGAGTGATGGAGCAACCGTTCGCTCTTCGAGATCTGGATCTAGGATTACTACTACTTCGTAGTTGCGCATATTGATACCCACCTCCTGTGGACTAAATCGGCCACGGTCTTTCCGTGGCAGGAGGGTTCAAGCCCCCTTAGTTTATGGGTTGAGCCAACACTCAACAAAACCAGCGAAGGGCCGCCAAAGGCTAGACGGTAGCCTTGGGGTGTGAATTCTCTTGTTGTGGGCGCCCATGTCGGTACCGAAGACCCATTGGGCACTGCCCGCTTGCTTGGAATCCACGCAATTCAGGTCTTTCTTGGCGATCCCCAGAGCTGGAAGTCCGCCGTTATTCCAGGCGGTCAAACAGCGCAAGAATTTGGCGCTCAGGCGGCTGAGGCTGGAATCGATGTCTATGTTCACGCTCGCTATGTCATCAATGTAGCCACGTCAAATAATCGGGTCCGGATTCCCAGCCGTAAATTACTCCAAACCGATGTGGATGCAGCTGCAAGCATTGGTGCCAAGGCCGTCATTGTTCATGGCGGACACGTACTTGCAGAGGACGATCCTCAACTCGGGTATGCCAATTGGACCAAGGCCATTACGCAATTGGATATGAAAGTTCCAGTTCTGATTGAGAACACCGCGGGCGGTAAGCACTCGATGGCTCGCCGAATTGAATCCATCAAGTATCTGTGGGATGCAGTTGGCGACCTGGGCACCGGATTTTGTCTCGACACTTGCCACGCACATGCGGGTGGCATCCCGATGTCGGATATCGCGGAAACGATTCTTGGAATCACTGGCCGTATTGACCTGGTGCACTGTAACGATAGTCGCGACTCATTTGATTCAGGAGCCGATCGCCACGCAAACCTTGGACAAGGCACAATCGACCCACAAGATATCGGCAACTGCCTACGCACTGCGCAAGCCCCTATCATTCTCGAAACTCCATCAGATGGTGTTGTTGCTGACCTCAATGTCATAGCTGCGTTACTCGAATCACAATGACTATCACCGTGCGCGAAATAAGCCGCGAACAGCATCTGGATTACATTGCGACGAGGCCAAGTGTTTCTTTTCTGCAAACTCCCGCCTGGGGCGCAATCAAATCCGAGTGGACAGCGCATTCGCTTGGGTGGTTTGATCAGGACGTTCTGATTGGTGCTGGATTGCTGTTGTTGCGAAAAGTGCCCAGAGTTAATCGCTATCTTGCGTATTTACCTGAAGGTCCCGACCTGGCATGGGACGATTCACATCAATACGAACAGGCGCTAGCTGCGCTTACTGACTACGCGCGCAATAAGCGAGTATTCCAAATCAAAATTGGGCCACATGTGTGGGTGCGACGGTGGGATGCCGAAGTCCTTAAAGAAGCAATTGCACAAGAGTCGGCAACGACTATAAGTGACTTGACACCTAGCAACGTCAACCCACTTGGGCTGACGCTGACCGCACACCTATCCTCAACTGGCTGGAAACAACGATCAGTAGTTGGAGAAGGATTCGGCGATTACCAACCACGCTTTGTGTTTCAACTGTCACTAGAGCAGTGCACTGAGGAAGATATATTTTCAGGATTCAATCAATTGTGGCGTCGAAATATCCGCAAAGCTGATTCTGCGGGTGTGACTATCCATCAAGGTACCCGCGACGATTTACAACTTTTCCATTCTTGCTACGTCGAGACGGCCAGCCGAGATGGGTTTACACCTCGGTCATTGAACTATTTTGAGCGCATGTGGGACAACATGACTTCAGAAGATTCACAGCGCATCCAACTATTCATCGCGCAACACCCAGACCATCACGGTGCGATTGCCGCAACCACTATGACAATGGTGGGAACTCATGCTTGGTACTCGTATGGCTCGTCAACAACTGCCTCGCGTGATCTGCGACCAAGCAATGCCATCCAATGGCACATGATTAAGGCAGCGCTCGCTGCAGGGGCAGACGTCTATGACTTAAGAGGTATTTCCGACACTCTCGATCCCAATCACCATCTTTTTGGCTTAATTCAATTTAAGTTAGGCACTGGTGGATATGCGCAGGAGTATGTGGGTGAATGGGACTATGTTCTTTCACCATTCTGGGCACGCGCTTTCGATTTCTACATGGCTCGCAGGTGACTGATGACATTCACCCTATATATCGATGCTGAAAAATGGCGTCATCATCTGACTCAGACCGTTGATGACTACACCAAGAATGAATGCGCTGTGCTGCCGGTAATTAAAGGCAACGGTTACGGAGTTGGCCGTACCCGTCTGGCCCATGAATGCACCATGCTTTCTCTTTCCCGCCTTGCAGTTGGAACGGTCAATGAACTTGAACAAGCACTCCGCGACTTCGCAGGTGACGTCGTAGTACTGGAACCTTTTGCTCCGCAGGACTTTCAGGCATCCGCGCTTTGGCAGCGCCTGTTAAAAGTTCACGCGCAACGCATAATCGTCACAATCGCGGGACCACATCTTGTTACTGCAACCCAGTCTGGTGTGCGTCGGGTTTATCTCGAGGGGCTCACCAGCATGAACCGCTTTGGTTTGACACCTGCGGACATGGATGCCGCATTGCGTGAACCTGGGTGGGATTTATCAATTGAAGGTCTGTCGTTACATTTGCCCATCGCTGATCCATCGCTACCGGCTATTGCCACGTTGGAAACTTCAGCACAATTGAATTCCCGTTCCATTCCCAGCCGTGCGTTAGAAGTCTTCAATTGGCTGTCATGGTATCGAGAGTTATCGGTTACGCATGCTTTAGCTTCGCGAGTGAGTATTTCTCACTTCACACCAAATGATGTGAAGTTGCTGAATTCACTCGAGCAGGTTTCCACGTTTGACGTGGAAGTTCGAGTTGGAACCCAGTTGTGGCTTGGAGAGCCGAAAGCCCTCACTGCCAAGGGAACCGTGCTAGCAGTACACAACTTGGACAAGAGCCACGCTGCCGTTGGATACACGCAGGCGGATAGCCATGGCGATGCATCCGTCATTGTGGTCAGCGGTGGAACTTCACATGGTGTTGCTCTTGCAGCGCCAGCTCCTGCGACATCCTTTCGTCGCAGAGGAATCGCGATTGCTGAAGGATTCGCGCAAGCCCGAGGCAAAGTACGTTCACCATTTAGTGTTCGGGGCAGAAATTTGGTGTTTGCTGAACCGCCACACATGCACGTGTCGATGCTGTGGAACTCTGATGACAGCGTTAAAGTCGGTGACGAACTAAGTTGCACTGTGCGACTTACAACCGCGCACTTCGATCAAGTCATTGGACTTGATTGAGTATTTTTGGCCATGGCTGATAATTGGCTTAGCGCTACGAGTAACTATTGACCCGCAACGTTGGAGACTACAACGGTAATGGTGTCTCCCATGTTCGCAATTTGGCCCGCGACCCTATCTTGTGAGTTCGCCACTATGTATAGCGTGCGCGTTACATTCACACTGGAATCAAGCGGTACATAGCCCACCGCAAAGCCAAATTGCAAGGCATAGTTTTGTGCTGCTGCAAAAGTTCCGTACTCATTTTGATCACCTACCCGCACGGCCAATCTCAAGAATGCCTCACTGGAAATATCAGGAACCATGGATGGCGTTGGACCATCTGACGGCGCTGGATCGGTGGGCGATGGGCTTGGCTCAATTGATGGCGAGATGATTGGCTCAGGAGATGGCGAATCTGTGGGCTTGGCACCATTGGGCTGACCTGCAGGTAACGGTGGGAATTTAGAAACCGGAGTGCCCTCCAATGCGCCCTTCATATACGCAGTCCATATTCGCGCCGGGAACGATCCACCAGTAACGGTGGCCATGTCTCCGGTGCCTGACAATGTCACAGGAGCGCCATCAGGACCATCTTTAGTGAACATCACCACGGTGGCCAGCTCTTGGGTGTAGCCAGCAAACAGGGCTGACTTATTGTCGTTGGTGGTTCCAGTCTTTCCGGCAGCAGGCCGACCGAGCTCTTTTGCGGCAACGCCAGTTCCATTGGTCACAACTCGCTGCAGAGCGTAGGTGACTGTGTCAGCAATGTCTGTGCTGAAAGCTTGCGTCGGCTTTGGCTTATTCTCGATAAGTACTTCGCCTGACCTATTCAAGACCTGTTTGATATAGGACGGTTCTACTTGTAATCCTCGAGCAGCGAATGTGGCATAGCCATCAGCGATGTCCACGACGTGTGGACTTGCAGTGCCCAGTGTGAAAGCCAAATTTGGTTCCATGCCTGATGCATCAGCGGGCACGCCTGCTCGGATCGCAGAGTCGAGAACCAGTTGAAGCCCAACCTCTTTGGCACACTCAACGTATGCCGAGTTAACAGAGTTCTCGGTAGCTTTCAACAACGTGATTTTTGTGCCGAAAGATCTATCGCCGTAGTTCACCACAACGTATTTATCAACTTTTGTTTTGTTCTTTCCACTGAAAGTTGACGAAAGTGAAATGTCATTCTCCAAAGCGGCTGCAAGCGTGAACGGTTTGAAAGTTGAACCAGCCTGACCAATTGCTTGAGTGGCATTATTTAACTGATCTTTAAGGTAATCCGCACCACCGTAGAGCGCTACAACTTCACCAGTTCCTGGCCTTATGGATGCCAGACCTATGCGAAGACCATCGGTGCCGGTCTTTGGTCCCTTTTCATTAACTGCGGCGATCGCGGCATCCTGCGCTTGTTTGTTGAAGGTCGTCACTACTCGATAGCCTGCGCGGTTTAGTGCATCTTCAGAAATACCAAGTTTGTATACAGCCTTTCGCGCTTGTTCCAGCAGATGTCCCTGTGGTCCACCAAACACATTTGGCGGAGAGTAGGTCACTATCTTGGGAAACTCCATAGTGGATCGCGCGGCCGCATCTAGCCAACCCTGGGCAACCATGCCATCGAGTACATAGTTCCATCGGGTCGTGAGTCCCTCGAGGTTTTCTTCCGGGGACAAACCGTTGGGTGCCTGAATGATTGCAGCGAGCACAGCAGATTCTTCAACTGTTAGTTTGCTGACATCTTTATCAAAATACTGCTTTGCTGCTGTCTCTATTCCGTACGCCCCACGACCAAAGAAGATTGTGTTGAGATAGTCTTCAAGAATTTTGTCTTTGCTCGTGACAGTTTCAAGTTTGATGGATAGCACTAGTTCACGAAGTTTGCGTTGAATTCGACGCTCGTCTGTAAGGTAGGCATTTTTCGCATACTGCTGGGTAATCGTTGATCCACCTTGCGTAGAAGAACGGGACAAGTTGTTAAGTATGGCTCGAGATATACCGCGCACCGAGAAACCTCCGTGCTGATAGAACTGTCGGTCCTCTGCGGCAAGAACAGCCTGCTGGGTTTCCAATGGAATCTGAGCAATGTCAATCGACTCACGGTTAGCTTCGCCTAGTCGGCCAATCTCGGTTACTCCATCGTCATAGTAAAAGATTGTCGTTTGAGCAGTTGAGAGTTCACTCGGTTGTGGGACTCGCGTGTTATTCACGGCATACGTAAGTGCGCCCGCAGCAATCACGACACCAAACACTCCAAGTCCAAACACAACTCGAATAGCGGTTCGTAATGGCCTCTTTGTTTTAGCTCGTCGCTTTCCCATTCGTCTATTTCAACACATCTCTTGGCGTTCGCGGTGGTGTGCGGGGTGTGCCATCACCCAATACATAGGAAAGATGCAAGTGATTCCACCCACATTCACCACAAACTTCAACAACATAAACCCGGAAGTGACCGAATTCATGTGCCATTTCTGGCAACTCATGTGATGAACGGATTCGACCAGTGAGATAACCAAGATCATCGCCAAAGGTGTATGTCACGTGGACTAAATCAGATTTACCGCATATCGGGCACTTCTTCTCGGTCTGTTCGCCGTGATGCTTTGCTGCGCGCAACAACATTGGGTCTGCATCACACACTTGTTCGCGAACCATCGCGTCGCGGCGGGATTCCTCAAGAGTGTTGCGACGAAGGAGTGCAAAATCTAGTACGTGTCGAGGTCGAGCTGGATCGGCCACTTCTTCGGCTGGATGAGGCAATTGCCGCGGCGGCTCGGTGCCACCTGGGCCAATCCGAGTGCCCGAAATGATGCTGCGAGTTCGGCCATTGGACACCGCACAACTTTACCCGTTGAAAGAATGCTTGATATTCGCCCGCAACGTATGGCACAGTGATGTATCGACTAGTTGTATCAGTTTGATATGTAGGGATTATTTAGGCATATGGCCACTCGTTCTTCAGCACTTGAACTGGCAGTGTTGGGCGTCCTTTCGGAAAGCCCCTTGCATGGTTACGAATTGCGCAAGCGCCTAGTTTCAGTCTTGGGACTCTTCACCACTATTTCCTTTGGTGCGCTGTACCCCGCATTGCGCTCACTCGTTGGACGAGACTTACTCGTGGAAGTAGACACCACAACATCGCAGGTTTATCCCAAGCGAAATCGAATCGTGTAC
>CAESAJ010000017.1_pt1 | contig 14631 bp, 22 predicted proteins | sample 7263501 | NCBI WGS metagenome assembly CAESAJ01 (sample SAMEA6814084, study PRJEB35770) | uncultured Actinomycetes bacterium | biome: Freshwater; feature: Freshwater reservoir; material: water | place: Czech Republic | collected 2017-05-23 | depth 30m m
TAGCTTCATGTCGGATTGTGTCGCTTGATGTTTGAGCATGTTGTACGTGTTTTGTACATCTAACCAGATGCCTAAAGTACAGAATCCGGCTTACAGACCGACTCGTCTACTTTTCTTCTCGCGAGTGTTATTGTGGAAAATCTGTTAGTTGAAAGGTCCAGAGACTCATGCTTGTGTATAGCGCAATAGTTGAAAAAAAAGTTCGCAAATCATTTCTTGCAGTCCAGAATCATGACTATCAAGAGGTGTTAAATGGTGTTTCGTCAAACAAGCTCACCCATCGTTTTGCAGGTCCTAACTCACTGGGCGGCATCCGACACGACAAAGAAGCGCTGGGTAGATGGTTCAAAAGAGTCGGCACAGTTCTACCCGATATCAAGTTTGATGTAACAAATGTTTTAGTCCACGGTGGACCATGGAACACAACAGTTGTTGCTCGTTGGGTTGCCACCTGCAAACTTGAAAATGGAGAACCTTACGTAAATCCTGGAATTCATGTAATCAAACTACGTTGGGGTAAGGCATACGATTTTGATGTTTATGAAGATACCTTTGCAGTTACAGCCGGACTTGAAAAACAAGCAAAGTCAGGAATCGCGGAAGCATTAGCCCCACAAATTGTGAGTTAATCTAGAGTTTTCTGGCTTACAGACCGACTCGTCTACTTTCTCATCCAGAAAGGTTGATTAAACCTTTCATATGGGGGATTCAGTGTGGCTAATAGTTGCACAAACATGTCGTAGTTATTCCAAATTTATGGGCAGTAATGTGGGCAAAAATTCGGTACCTCAATTCTTTTGCAGATACATTTAAGTATGAGGCAAAACCTTGGTAGGAACCGTCTGGTTTTCAACGCAGTGCTTCTATCGTTTGCCTGGAACATCTTCCTTATTGTTGGAGTCATCTTAAATAATGAATTTGTTCACAGCCGAGCTGCTGGTGGGCAATTCACAGATTTTCCTACATCAATAAGAGTCGTTTACTTTTTACAATTAGCACTGGTGATTTATCAAGTCTGGATATTTAAGCTAATTTTCCATTCCGATCCAGTTAAACCGAATTGGACTCCTAAGCTCTTTTTCACACTGGGGATACTTGGGATTTTGGCTAATGCTGCTTCCAGAAGTTCATATGAGCGGTGGAACGTAATCCCTGCGGCCATCATTACTTGGTCTTTTTGGTACTACGGAATAAAGAAAGAAAAATCCAGTTTATAGGTCACAAAAAACTACTTGCTGATTGAGAATCAGGTCCGGCTTACAGACCGACTCGTCTATTTATTTCAGCAATTTCTTTGCTGCAGCAGTCAATGCGTAATAAGCCCACTTGCCTCTTTGTGTCCTACTAAGCAAACCAGAATCAACTAAAAGCTTAAGGTGATGACTTACCGTGCTCTGCGCCAAGCCCGTTTCGGGCGTGAGTTCGCAAACACAAGCCTCCGAACCCTCACTTGATGAAACAGCCATCATCAGTCGTAGTCGAGTTTCATCGCCGAGTGCTTTGTACTGTTCAGCAAGGCTAGTAAGTTCCTTGGGTGATTTTGAAAGCTTAAGTGCTTGAGCCATGCCCCAAGTATACATTGACATTCTTCGATGCGTTGCTTATTCTATAAATCGAAGATAATCGATGGGAGAATCGTGGCCAACGAGATTAAGCCAATTCAAGAACTTGATTCAGCCTGCTGCACTCCTGTACCTGCCGTAACCGAGGCCTGCTGTGAGTCGGAATCGGCTTCAAGCGAGACATGCTGCCCAAGAACAGAAATAACTTCCAAGGATTTGCCTCTTTGGCAATCTATTGGAATATTTCTTGCGTTAATTTCATCCTTTTTGATCTCGGATTATTGGTTCGGTTCATACTTGAAGTCGCTGCCGACTGGGCTAAGTGCAAAAGTGGCCGATTCTCTTGCCTTCTTCATCTCCCACTCAATCGGACTGCTGAGTCTTCTGGCGGCGATTACAACGGCAGCTGTATTCCTGCGCTCATACATAGATGCAGACAAAGTTCGCAAGCACATGGAAAAAGTTGGCTCAATCAGAGGACATGGAATCGCAGCCGGAATCGGTGTGGCGACGCCATTTTGTTCATGCAGTGCCGTTCCAGTATTCACAGGTTTTATTCGTGGCGGAGTACCAGTGAGTCAGGCGATTTCATTCTTGGTTGCTAGCCCACTCGTTAACGAAATTGCTGTAATCATGCTCGCTTCAGTCCTAGGTTGGGCAATTGCAGGCGCCTATGCAGGTTTAGGTTTTGCGATTGCAGTTGGTGCAGGAATTGCGCTACGCAAGTTTGCAAAGCCAAGTTTGACTGAAGTAACCCAAGTAAAGAGCCTCAACGTTATTGACTCAAAAGGCAATGTCATTAAGCCTTCTGTGCAAAAGAGAGCCAATGCTGCGTTACTTGAAGCCAGAGACACTGTTAAAACCACTTTTGTTTTTATCCTCATCGGTGTTGGCGTGGGCGCACTCATTCACGGCTGGGTTCCAGATTCTGCGATTGGAACAATTGCATCCTGGGGCCCAGTAGTTGGCGTAATAGCGGCAACTGCGGTCGGTATTCCGCTCTATTCAGGAATCGCCACAGTCATTCCAATAATTACAGTGCTCGCCGAAAAGGGTATGCCTATGGGGACACTTTTAGCGTTTGCAATGAGCGTTACTGCTCTGTCTTTTCCGGAAGCATTACTGCTTCGCAAAGTGATGAAGCCAAAGTTGCTAGCTGCCTATTTTGGAACGGTTTCTTTGGGGATAATCTTCGTTGGAATTACATTCAACATACTGCTGAGCTAAGTTCGGTGACTCCGGCTTACAGACCGACTCGTTCCTATATTTATTCTTCACGAATTCGGTTCTAGCGCTGGCTTCGCCTCTTCAGCGCTCCTACTATCCGAATGCCAATGCCTCCAAAAATCACTCCATAGACCAGTAGAGAAAATATCCACTTAATTGATGAGGAGGTTGAGGCAAGTAGAGCGGTCGACGAAGATATCGTGCCGTCTGCAAGGTACTGCCGTGACAAAGTAGCTAAGGCAAAGTTCTCCAACCAGTCAAAGAGAACTTGAGCAAATGGGAGCAAATTCAAAAGCCCAATCTTTTGTGAATATGGCTTGAACAAAATCGACACCCAGACCACATACATAACTCCATAGATCAAACCAAAGAGAGAGTCCCAAACCTGATTAAAACTGATGTAGGCATCAATCATCTGATCAGAACGTTCTGCAAAGAAGGCAAGAATCTCTGCCTGACCAAAGCCCAACGTAGTCCCTAGCGACTTAACACTGCTGTTGGCAACTTCAAAAGCCTTGCCCTGTCGCGTTAGGAAAAAGAGAAGATAACTGGCAAAGACGGAGGTGGCCAGGAATGCGGTGGCCAGGTTTGATTTCGTGTAAAAAAACCCTGACGCGTGAATTAATAGTCCGGATTTTCTCGACGGATTTTTGCTCTCGTTGCTTTTGCTAGACATCATTCACCATTTAACTCTCTAGTACGGTTTGTAGATATATGTCATTGTAATTCCCTCGTTACTTTAACTGCGGCTTACAGACCGATTCGTCTTCTTTCTGCCAGTAGCAGAAAATAGCCCACTAACATTTAGATATCGGTATTTTCTATTAAGTGCCTTATAAAGCATGAGCTCGTAGTTGGCGAATCAAAATCGAGGAAGAGTAATCAATGAATAGTTATATGGTTGTCGCAACATTTAAGGATGGAGTAACTCAAGAGGAGATTCGCGAACTTATTCCGGCCGAACAGGCTCAAGCAAAGGTTTTAGAAGAAAAAGGCTTGCTAGGGGTAATCAAGGTGGCCATGCCTCGCAGAACTGTGTTCATTGAAGCTTTTGCTCAAGATGAGACCGATCTTGCTTCCACAATTGCATCGCTTCCACTTGCCAAGTTATGGGATCTTGAATTCTTTGCTACAACGCCACCTGCGGGGACACTGCCACAGTAGTAAAGCGTCGCTGGTATCTAGTTTGCAGACAGAAACATCTACTAAATTTGAAGTTGATGATTGTTGAACATGAAAGGCCAATTGCAATATGGCAATTAAATTTGAAGGTGTCACCATTGATGCTGTGGATCCTCGTAGCCTTGCTGAATTCTGGGCAGCAGTGCTGGGCTGGAAAATTGGTGGTGAAGTAAAGGGAATAGAGGTGTGGATTGAGCGCGATACAACCGACTCCGCAAGTTTTGGATTTCCTGAGATCCTCTTTCTGATAAATGCCGATGTAAAGCAGGTCAAGAATAGGCTGCATTTGGATCTTCGGCCTGATGATCAAGTTGCGGAAGTGGCGCGACTTGAAAAACTTGGCGCGAGACAAATCGATATTGGTCAACACGAATATCCCGAGTGCACGTGGGTCGTTATGGCCGACCCTGAGGGTAACGAGTTTTGCGTTTTGAGTGATCGGCCAGGCTCAAGGGACTAGAAGTCCTCCAATTTATCGAATGAACAGCCTTACTTCCGGACCACAGCGGCCACGTCTTGTAGATCAAATGTTGCATTAATGCTATGTAGTATGTATACTACATTTTATGAGCAGAAATCCTGAAGATCCGGTTTACAACCGCATTGAAGCAGCGCGTTTGGCAAAGGGCCTAACGCGTCAAGAACTTGCTGATAAAGCTGGCGTTCACTACCAAACCATAGGTTATTTAGAGCGCGAGGAATACAGTCCGTCATTAGTTCTGGCACTGCGGATTTCAAAGGTCCTAGATCAAGAAGTCTCTGACCTGTTCTCGTTATCTCCGATTCGGAAGGAAAAGTAAACATGCCAAAGAACAACAAAATTTATTGGCTAGAAGGCGTAACTGAAAAGGGAACTAAGGCACTACTTACTGATGAATCTTCTACTTACCGGTGGCTGAGACCACAGCGGAATCGAAGAATTCTAGTTGTGCTTTTAGGCGTAGGAATTGTTTTGGTTGCAATGGGGAGCTATTGGCCAACGTTAAAGACCAATATGTCTCTACCTAGTGGTGTTGATTTAATCGTCTACTCCGTAACAGCCATTTTTGTAATCCTGGTTGTAGTCGGTGGTTATAGCCTACTTCGGATAAGTGTTAGATCAATCGCAGATGCACCTGACGAACTTCTTGATGAACGTCAGATACAGGTGCGCAATACCTCCATTAGATATGCCTACTACTTGATGGGCTACTTAGTTTTGGCACTTTTGCTACTAATGATGTTTGGACCTGAAGTGCAAATGTTCCAGCCCGAAGGCAACGACGGAAGTTATTTGGTTATCGCCACTTTGTTCGCATTCGCGTCCATGCCGTCAATGGTTCTTGCTTGGCGAGAAAAGGACATCTAATGCAGATGAAGCGAGATTTAGCGCCAGATGTTTTAAGAGGATTCGCTCTGCTTGGAATCTTGGTTGTGAATATCCAATTCATGGCCCTCAACAGCAGTGAAGGGGCCCGCGGTGAATGGGTTCAAGGTTTAGCAAATGGATCTGCGACGTTCATAATCGCCGCTATCTTTACTGGCAAGTTCTATTTGATCTTTTCGTTCTTGTTTGGCTACAGCTCCAATTACATAATCAAGGGCGATCGTGCCAATCGAGCGCGATGGGTTAAGCGTTGCTTTGCTTTGATGGCACTTGGAGTACTGCACTTCTCGTTCTTATGGCATGGAGACATCATCTTCATGTATGGACTCTTTGGCCTATTACTAATTCCATTCTTTTTCCGAGCTGACAGAACCCTTAAGATTTGGACTTGCGTTGTTTTCTTAGTAACGTCTGCAATTCTTCTAATTGTTGCTGCTTTATTGTTCGTTGCCGAGCAGTTTTTGACCGAAGAGGCCTTGCAGACATCTATGGAATTAAAACTCGATGAAGTGCTATTGAACGGCAGTTTCGTAGAGGCAATTCCTGCGCGCTTAGAGGTATGGGTTTATGGCATTTCTACTGGAATCATCCTCCAGGGTGGTTTTGCTTTTGCTGCGTTCTTGCTAGGACTTCGTATGGCAAGAACTCAGTTCTTGTCGTCTCCGACTGATGTAAATCAGAACTCTAAGTTAATCAAGCGAGGCTCATTGCTTGGAGCTCCAATTCAGATTCTTGCAGCTCTTGTGCTAGTGCAAAATGAACAATCCGCAAATCCCTCTGAAGCTGCGTATCTCTTTGCACTCACTGTGTCATTCATTGCCGCGCCACTTTTGTCGATGTTTTTTGTTGGTGTTATTCGAAAGCTAGTAGATGAGAAGCCCAACTCTGTGTCTTGGATGAAGCCCGCAGGGCAAATGTCCTTGACGGTTTACATCTCGCAATCAGTGATTACGTCGTTGATTTTTGGTCCATGGGGATTAGGACTATTCCAAGATTTACGAACTTGGCAGGTACTAATCCTGGCGTTTGGAATTTGGGGCCTTCTTGTTTACTTATCAACTATCTGGTTAAAGAAATACAAGCAAGGACCTTTAGAAAAACTCGTGCACTCTTTGACAAAAGATCGATAAGGAAAAGGACATCTAATAATGCAATACATCGAACAGTGGGGAGCGCTAGGAGTTTTCTTAGCCTCAGTTATCCCATTTGTTGACGCCATCGCAATGGTGCCCATTGGGATTGCAGTTGGAGTAAACCCAGCTCTGGCTGTGATTGCTGCAGTATTTGGTGATGCAATTGCGATTGTGGTTTTTGCTTACCTGAGTTCGACTATGCGCAATCGAATCATCAAGCGACGCGAAGCAAAGGGTAAAACTGGTGAATCGCCTAAGTTTGAAAAGGCCGTCCGAATGTTTGATAAGTATGGGATCTATGGCATGGCGATAGCAGCTCCAGCTTTAATTGGTACCCAGATTGCCGCGATGGCTTCTGTTGCTGCGGGAGTAAAACCTTTTCGAGCATCAACGCTCATAGTCGCTAGCACGTTGCTATGGTCGGCTGGAATCGCAATTGCAATGGTTGCCTTTGACATCGGGCTTACGTTCTGAGCCTAGTCAGGTTTACCTAAGGACCGCCAAAGCTTTAGTTGGCTCATCGGCCGAATGTTCTTCTGCAAGGTGTTTAGAAACTATCTGGGAAATTTCAATCAAGGCATCTAGATGTGCTTGAGTTAAAAGATCAGCAAAGCAATGTTTTACATCTTGAAACTGCATAGGTAGAGCTTGCTTCATATATTTTCGGCCAGAAGGCGTGATTTCGATTACGCAACTTCGGGCATCTGTTTGGCAAGAGAAGCGAGAGACTAATCCTCGAAACTCCATACGTTTTGCTTGATGCGAAATCCTGCTCTTTTCCCAATCCAGTTGTTCGGCAATCTCACTGGAGTGCAGAGAACCATTGGGGGATTCCAGCAAGGTGACCATCAGAAAATATTCAGCCGGTGTTAATCCAGTATTTCGGTAGATCTTTTTGGCCATGTGCGGAAGTAATTGTGACCTGATTTTGTGAAAAGAGCGCCAAGCCCTTAGCTGCTTTGCTGAGAGTCCGTATGTTTCCATATGACGACTGTATCAAAAGGTTGACAAATCAACCATTTGTGGCCAAAATTACCTTTAAAGCAAGAATCAGGGAAAACTAATCAGAGATAGGTGAAAATGAGTACTGCATATTGGGTTGTTGCGGGAATTGCCGCTGTGGCATTCTTCGGATCAGGAATGATGAAAGCTACTTCCAGCAGAGAAAAGTTGCTGGCAAATAAGAACATGGGCTGGGCTGCTGATTTCAGCGATTCTCAGATAAAGCTGATCGGGCTTGCAGAAGTACTTGGCGCGCTTGGATTGATCCTGCCGCATGTTCTTTCAGTAGCAGAAGTTCTGTCTAAGGTCGCGGCAGTTGGCCTGTTCCTCCTGATGGCCGGCGCAGCTAATGTCCACCGCAAGCGCAAGGAGCCATTTGCTCCGGCACTAGTTTTGGGAATCTTGGCATTGGTAACTGTCTTCCTCTAGCCCGTGAGGGTAAATACGATCCCGCATTGCTATCAACAGTGATGCGGGATCGTGTATTTAAGCAGCCGTAATGTCGAGTGACTTAAGAACTGCGTTTAAAACAACCGCTTTGGACGCCAGAGTCTCTCCTGAATTGCCAGTGGCGCCTTGGGCAGCCAGACCCGCATACCCATGGACAAGACTCCAAGAAATCATGGGTGCTGTCTTAAAGTTCTGATCTGAGAGACATCCAAGTTCATTTAATTCAGTGAGTGAGTCGATAAGTAACTCCCAAGGATTAGGGGAGTCTGGTTTGAGTTCTGGAGAATCAAAACAGATGAATGCAAGTTCATATAGATGTGGTTTTTCTATTCCAAAATCAATGTAGGCACCACCAATGGCAAGGAAGCGATCAATTGCCCCCTTTGAAGTTTGATTTTTAGGCGCAGATTTGAGTGCGTCCACCATCATCTTTCCTAATACTTCTCGACTGGCCTTTGCTACGGCGGCCTTCAAGTGCTCAAGATCTGTGAAATGACGATATACAGCTGTCGGACTCACGCCAGTAACAAGAGCAAGTTGACGAAGGCCCAAAGAATTTAGGCCGTGTTTTTGGACGTGCTTGAGGCCTGCCAACACAAGGGCTGCACTCAAATCCCCATGGTGGAATTCTGACTCGGATTTCTTTAATGTTGACATTGTTAACATTGTGTCGTTATTGTGAGCGGTAGTCAATTCCAAGGGGAGCGTGTCATGAACGAAACACATTTGATTGTTGGTGCAGGGGTAGTGGGAAGCTCATTGGCCGAGTTACTCGCAAATGATGGCAAAGAAGTGATCGTGGCAACTCGCTCGGGTACAGGGCCAAAGCACGCGAACATTAAATTGGTCACAGCTGACGCAAGTGATGTCACTAGCCTGTTAGCTGTTGCCCCAACTGCTGTTGCAATCTATAACTGCGTTAATCCGCCGTATCATCAATGGGCAAAGCTATGGCCGCCAATGGCTGCCAGCTTCTTGGCCTATGCCGAAAAAACTGGCGCAGTCTTAGTAACTTGCTCCAACCTTTATGGCTATGGCCCGGTTGATGTTCCAATGACGGAATCTCTTCCACTGAATGCAACAGGAGTTAAGGGCAAAGTGCGAGCAGACATGTGGACCCAAGCTAAAGCCATGCACGATACCGGGATCATCAAGGCCACTGAAGTTCGAGGTTCAGATTACGTAAGCGCTGGTGACCAAAGTCGTGTTGGGTCGCGAGTCCTACCAAAAGTGCTCGCAGGTAAACCGGCGCAAGTTCTGGGAGCAATCGATCTAAAGCACACCTGGACTTATCCGTTGGATGTAGCTCGACTGATGAAGATTGTTGCGTCGGATTCAAGAGCATGGGGCAAGGCCTGGCATGTGCCAAGTAATGAAGCTAAGACTCAAAATGAAGTTGTAAGTGAACTGGCAGCCGTTGGCGGAGTTAAGAACCCAAAGCTTTCGACAGTTCCAAACATGATTTGGAATCTACTTGCGTTATTCAATCCTTTGTTAAAGGCTCTAAAAGAGACCGCCTATCAATTCCAACGTCCGTATATTTTGGATGAAAGCGCTGCGCGCGAAACTTTCGGGATGCAACCAACTCCGTGGAATCAGATTCTTAATGAAGTTGTTGCGGAAACGAGAGCGAGTCTGAAAAAATGAGCATGACACCAGTGCAACCCACAAGGCGTTTCACTGCGTGGGTTTTAGAAATGGTTTTGATTATCGGAACTGCTTACATCGGTTGGCTAGTTTGGAGTTTGATTACTTGGGGGAGAGGACAAACTCCAGCGCAAAACTTATTGCGAATAGTTATGATCAATGACACTACAAATGCACCAGCAAAACGTCCTCAGATGTTTATTCGTTGCTTCTTGATTTTCGCAGCATATTGGTTTGGATATTTTGCAGTTTCAAACATCGCCTACGCGATCAATCCAAATGGAATTCTCCTTGGTCTCGGGATAGCAGCTTTGCTTTGCTTACACCTATGGGACATTTCAGGGATTTTGCGCAGACAGGATCGCAAGAGACTCGCTGATGCAGTATGTGGAGTTACTGTAATGGAATGTGAACAACATCAAACGAATGCATAGCGAAGAAATTGCCATGCAAAAGTGAAACAACCCGATGCGACAGTCTTTTGAGAATTATCGAGTAAAGACTTTAAAGTCTGCAGCGCTATAGCCTTCCGGGTAACTCCCCGTGAGTGCCAAGGTAGCAGCGATTCGACCTTGCGCGTCCGACGTCATTGCGGAGTACCCATTGCATCCCGTCGCAACAAGGAGCCGATCAGCGACAGCACCAATATATGGATTCTTAGTTACGGTACGTGAAATCACACAGGGCTTTGTTTGGAAGCTCAAGAAATCGATGTCCGGAAAGAGTTTTACAATCTCGCTTTTGAGTTGAGGAAGAAGGATTTCGTGGGTATTGCCTTGGAACCACGATGTCACTTCGTCGAGCGCTTCAAAGCACAGATCATTTTCTTGATTCATTCCCATTTTCAGATACCACTTGCCATCCGGATATTGAACCGGACGCGTGAGGTAGATGCCGTCAAAATCAGGTGTTTCAATTTCATAAAGAAGTGAGGGAAGTGTGGCAAGCGAATTGGCAGTGGACTCACTTACTTCGGCGAGTATGACTACTTCGCTCTTGACCAGAATGTCCAAAGTGACCGGAAGCAACGAATTGAAATTCGAAAACGAGCCACTTGCAACGATTATGTTGTTGGCGATGAAGGTGCTTCCGTCTGAAGTATTGATTTCCCATCGCCCATCATTGTCAGTTACCGAAGTCGCCGTGTGCCTATGAACGTGGCAGCCAGATTGTTCAGCAGCTGCAAGTTGCGCAAGAACTAAGGCTCTGGGGTTGATAGTGCCAGCGGGAGAGTCTTCATGGATGCCAACGACTGGTCGGTCAAAATGAAATGCTGACGAAAAGTTTGCGACATCCGAAACACTAGAGATTTCTGTGTAATTCAAACCAAATTCTTTGGCCTGAGAAGGGACACTCGCTAGATAGGAATCAGTCTCTTCTGCGACATAGACACAACCAGCTCCATTATGGAATTGGATTCCTGTTGCCTTCTGCAATTCGGGCCACGCTTGGGTCGACTCCACGCTCAATCGAGTCCACATAGGAGAAAAATTGATGACCCGTTGCACTCGGGCTTGGTCATAGTGGCTGGCGAACATTCTGGAAGTAGTGAAATCTTTGGGTTCGTCCGGGCCAATGATCAACACGGAATCGCCACTCTGGGCCAGGTACTTCGCAGCTGCAGTACCGATCAGCCCTTTACCAATAACGATGTGTGTGTATTCGCGCATGTCGTTGAGTCTAGTTTCGCTGAGTACGGCTCGTGTACCGATTTGTCGTTTGTTATAGGATGCGATGCTAAAGTTTCAATGTGGATTTACGTGAAGCGATTGAAAACTATCGAACAGCCACAGCTGAATTTGATGTCTTGGCTTCTGGGCTGACGGCAGCGCAATTGGACAAGACTCAAGCCGATTCGTGGAACGCAAGACAGGTAATCCATCACGTGGCTGACAGCGAGACTCAGTCGTATGCCAGACTTCGCCGACTGATAGCAGAACCAGGAACCACAATCCAGGGCTATGACGAAGCTGCATGGGGAGAGAACGAAACTTTGGGATATCGTGAACTTCCGGTTGCGCATTCTCTGGCAGTATTTCGTGCGGTACGCGCTTCGACATTGGAAATTTTGGAGCGCCTCACTGTGGAGCAGCTAGATAATTCAGGTATACATACTGAATCAGGTGAATACACAATCTGGACCTGGCTGGAAAATTACATCAAGCATCCATCGGAGCACGCAGAACAAATCAGATCAGGACTAAAGTCTGACTAAGTGGCTAGATTGTGATTGCAACTAATAGGGCAACGCCTTCGCTTACAAAGTAACTTCTACACTAATTGAGTGTCTGGCAAATTGATTCGAATGGACATGAGTCCATTACGTGAACTGCCAGCTTTTCGTCAATTGTGGTTCAGCTCGCTGATCACTCGCTTTGGTTCCATGATCACCTATGTGGCAGCTCCTTATCAGATTAAGGAATTGACTGGATCTTATGTAGCAGTTGGAGTGCTTGGAGTTCTAGAGACAATTCCACTGATCATTTTTGGTTTGTATGGCGGCACTCTTGCCGATCGAGTAGATAGAAAGCATGTTGTTTTAGCAACTGAGTTTGCACTGATGTCCTGTGTGCTGTTGCTGGCAATTAATAGTCGGTTAGAAGATCCTCGGGTGTGGGTCATTTACCTCGTCGCTATGTTGGCAGCATCCGCTGATGGGATACAAGGCCCATCGCTCAATGCAATCGTTCCTAGAATCGTGCCCAGTGAGAAATTGGCGGCGGCCAGCGCCCTCAATAGTTTGACTCATAGCGTTGGATTCATTTTCGGCACAATGCTCGGTGGCGTTTTGGTGGCAAGTGTCGGATTCACCTACTCGTATATTTTTGACGCTCTCACATTCGGCGTGTCAATGCTGTTGCTCTTGAAGCTGCCGCGTATAGCCCCAACTCGGCAGGTTCATGAAAGTCCGCTGCCGGCGATTGTTGAAAGTGTCCGTTATGCCTGGTCACGCAAGGATTTGCTCGGTACTTACCTAATTGATACCGCTGCCATGGTATTTGCCTATCCCGTTGCGCTGTTTCCATTTCTAGCTGACCAATTGGATTCACCGCAATCACTTGGTTTGCTCTATGCCGCTGGGGCTGTGGGTGCCGCCTTCGCAACTCTGACTAGCGGTTGGACCGCGCGAATCCGCCGCCATGGCATGGCAGTGGTCTATGCAGCGATGATCTGGGGAATTGGAATTGCTATTGTGGGCCTGAGCAATTCACTTCCACTGGCGTTGCTTGGCTTAGCAATAGCCGGCGCAGCGGACATGGTAAGTGGCTTGTTTAGATCTTTGATATGGAACATGTCTATTCCTGATGACTTACGAGGTCGTATGGCCGGAATTGAAATGTTGTCCTATTCCATTGGCCCACAATTAGGCCAAGTGCGTTCCAGTTTCTCTGCACAACTATTCGGTTTGAATCGAGCATTTATTTCAGGCGGTTTACTGTGTACAGCGACTGTTGGTGCTTGCGCGGCTGCGTTACCGACATTGAGAAACTATAGAAGTGAGAAACTATGACACTGAGAAACTATGAAGCCACCTCAGGCGATTCTGCCTGAGTTTGAAAACCTGAACCTCGCTTCACGGGCGCAATTCCTAGCCTGCGCGAGCTTGCGTTGGCGCATGGATTTAAGTGGTTAAAGGAGAAATCAAGTGAATAGCTACATAGTTGTTGCAAGATTCAAATCCGAAGTTACGCAAGATGACGTTCGTGAAATGATTCCAGCAGAGCAGGCTCAGGCCAAAGTGCTTGAAGATCAGGGGTTACTCGGTTCAATCAAGATTGCGATGCCGAAACGGACCGTATTCCTGGAAGTATTTGCAAATGATGATTCCCACGCGAATTCCACAATCGTATCCTTGCCAATGTCAATGCTGTGGGATTGGGAAATCTTTGAGACAACTCCGCCAGCCGGTGCCCCAAGCTAGTCCGCTGCCAAGCTCTATGGGCTAGTTAAAGAAGGTGATTATTGCGCCGGCAATCGTTAAATTGATGGCGTCATTAATGGTTTCAATAAACCACACTTTTAGGTTCTCGCCACCAAACAGTCGGTGTGACAACGATGCAAACATTGCGATGCCAACGCCTAGGGCGAATCCAACTCCCGCGCCATCAATGATGCCGAAATCTGGGAGATTCTGTTGTAGTGAGTTGATGATTAATCCCAGTGTCAGTGTCTGAACAAGTACGCCAAGGATCGTGCCGCCAAACATCAGCGCAGGCTTGTTCTGTTGCTGTGTTAATTGTCCCGAAGCGATGCCTTTTTCTTTCATCCACACTGGATAAAACGTCTTTGGTCCAAACCAAATACCACCGCTGATGAATGAAACTGCAAATGCTGCAAGTACGCCAAGAAGGTTGAGTTCGCTAAATGTCATGCTAAAAACCCTATAACTTAGGAGTTCAAGATAACGAAAATTTTGCGCGTGTCAGGGGCTTGAGTCCAATTCACTGCTGTGCCCTTCTTGATTCCAAAGACATCACCCGTAGTGTAAATGTCAGGTGTTTTGCCCGGCTCCGTCAAAGTAATCGTTCCCGCGAGAACAACACAGACTTCATCCATAGGGTAAGAATCAAAATCTTGGGAATGTGGATCCGCTGACCAAATACCGGCAAAGAAATTCTCGTTGTCACCATGGAATGGGGTGACACAGTATTCTCCAGGTGCATCTGGATCTGGTAGCAGTTGAGCATGTGTATCAATTCGTACGATGTTATACATGGGACCTCGGTTTCGGCTGTTTACTCTTGAGGTCTCTAATCTATGGGCAGATTTATTGGCACATGTGAGATAAAGACAGAATGTTTAAGTAATACTTGACTTAGCGAAGTGCCAGGTATAAAGCGTGGTCTGAAAGACTGGAAAAATTACTGGGACGAAAATGACGGGACTAAGGAATCAACATGGAATTTACTGACTTTGAAGCGCTGAGCTTTGACTGTTACGGAACTCTTATTGACTGGGAAGCGGGCATTGCTAAAGTTTTGCGCACCTGGGCAGATAAGAACGGCATCGCTGCGTCAGATGAAGAGTTGCTCACTGCTTTTTCAGTTCATGAAGCTGCTAA
>CAESAJ010000018.1_pt1 | contig 13255 bp, 12 predicted proteins | sample 7263501 | NCBI WGS metagenome assembly CAESAJ01 (sample SAMEA6814084, study PRJEB35770) | uncultured Actinomycetes bacterium | biome: Freshwater; feature: Freshwater reservoir; material: water | place: Czech Republic | collected 2017-05-23 | depth 30m m
ATGGCTGGCGTTGCAATGACAACACCAATCGCACCAACGAGGAACCCAAGAGTGATGATTGCTACACCAGTCCAGGCAGCGACAGTATGACCGTGATCTTCATGAGCTTGTGACATAACTTAAATTCTAGCCCCCTTGACTGTTTCAAAGGTGTTCGCAATAGCAACTGCGCGAAGTACTGCACTAGCTTTGGCGCGACACTCTGCATCTTCACTTGTAGCCACCGAATCGGCCACAATCCCGGCACCTGCCTGCACATAGGCCACATTGTCTTTTACTACAGCAGTTCTGATTGCAATTGCCGTGTCGCAATTACCAGCGAAATCGAAATAGCCCACACACCCGCCATACACACCGCGGCGCGTGGGTTCCAATGTGTCAATAATTCGCATGGCCATTGGCTTGGGCGCTCCTGAGAGTGTTCCTGCCGGGAAAGTTGACGCCACAACATCAAGGGCTGACTCACCAGCACCGACTTGTCCAGTGACCGTGGACACAATGTGCATCACGTGGCTGTATCTTTCGATACTCATGAAGTCAACGACAGCCACTGATCCTGGTTCACATACCCGACCCAGATCATTTCGTCCCAAGTCAACCAGCATGAGATGTTCGGCTCGCTCTTTGGTGTCGGCAAGAAGATCTGCTGCATGGGCTGCATCCTCATCGGGGGTTGCGCCACGTGGTCGAGTTCCTGCAATAGGGTGCACCATCGCATGACCGGCCTTGAGTCGAACAAGCGCCTCAGGACTAGATCCAACAATATCGAATGCAACTTCTTGACTCAGAGCGACGTTAGGTTTGGTAATCACCGGAACCCGGATAAAGAACATGTAAGGGCTGGGATTAGTGGAACGCAATACTCGATACACATCTATGGGATCAGCCGGACATGGCGTGGAGAAACGCTGAGACAAAACTATCTGGAAGGCATCCCCTGATCGGATATGCTCCTGCGCGACTGCGACGGCAGCGAGGTAATTTTCCTGTGACGTTTCGGGAGTGATGTCAGGCTGAACTGTTGAATCAAAGTGCGAGACGCTTGTAATAGCTGAGCCAGCCAAATCCCGTTCCATGGCATCGAGTCTGGCTACTGCATCGTGCCAAGCCTCATCCACTCGCGCATCGGTGTTGTCATAATTTATTGCGTTGGCGATCAATGTCACGGTGCCGTCAACATGGTCTACGACAGCCATGTCGGATGTAATGAACATCGCTAACTCAGGAATACCGAGTGTGTCCGGATTGGGTTCGGCTAGTTTCTCGAAGCGCCGAACAATGTCATAGCCCAAGTAACCCACGATGCCACCAGTCAGTGGTGGGACATTTGCAAATTCAATCTCAGTATTGTCGTCGGGAGTGTGCAGAACTTCTAAGGTTCTGCGAAGTGCCGCAATTGGATCTTCGTTGTGCAAGACACCTTCGGGAACTTTGCCGGACCAATGCGCCTGTCCGTTTTTTTCACTGAGCATTGCCGAACTTCGCACTCCAACAAACGAGTAACGCGACCATGATTGTCCATGTTCGGCTGATTCAAGTAGAAACGTGCCCGCACGGTTGCCGGCCAATTTTCGGTAGATTCCTAATGCTGTTTCGCCATCGGCAAGTAGCGTGCGCATCACTGGTATTACTCGGCGATTGTTTGCCAGATTCTGAAATTGCACAAGGTTTGGGGTAGCTCGAATCATGGGTGCACCTCGGGATGCACGATCACTTGGTCAAAGCACGTGCGATCACCGGTGTGACATGCAGCTCCACTTTGCTCAACTACCATGAGCAGCGCATCGCCATCGCAATCGCGCGAGATTGAAACAACGTTTTGGACATTTCCCGATGTTGCACCTTTAACCCACAGTTCTTGACGACTGCGCGACCAATATGTTGCCCGGCCGGTAGCCAGAGTTTGCACCAGAGCATCCTCGTTCATCCAAGCCACCATCAACACTTCGCGGGTGTCGACCTGTTGCGCGACAACTGGGACTAAACCATCCTGGTTAAACGTCACGGAATCAAGGAAAGCCACAACTTCATTCTAGACAAACATCAACCAGGCTAATGTCGTGCGCATTTTCTTAGGCACATGTGCGTTATCGCACGGGAAAGCCATTGCTTCGGAGTTCATCTTTGACATCACTAATGGTGAATGTCCCGAAGTGAAAAACGCTCGCTGCCAGCACTGCATTGGCGCCAGCCTGAATGGCGGGTGTGAAATGTGCCAATTCTCCAGCTCCACCGCTAGCAATAATCGGAACGTTGACGCATTTTCGTACGCTTTGAATGAGTTCGATATCAAAACCTGCTTTTGTTCCATCCGCATCCATCGAATTGAGTAGCACTTCACCTGCGCCACGTTGCGTAGCCTCAACAATCCACTCCAGGGCATCGCGGCCACTACTTTGCCTGCCGCCATGAGTCGTTGCTTCAAAGCCTGATGGGTGCTGCGGGCTTCGCCGGACATCAACAGACAACACGATGCATTGACTCCCGAAGCGATTCGCACCTTGGGATATCAATTCTGGATTGGCTAGGCCTGCAGTGTTAATACCAACTTTGTCTGCGCCACATCGCAACATCATGTCGATGTCTGTTGTGGTGCGAATTCCGCCGCCAACTGTGAGCGGGATAAAAATTTCATCAGCTGTTCGGCGCACAACATCATAGGTTGATTCCCGATTACTACTGCTTGCGGTGATGTCCAGAAATACCAATTCATCCGCGCCAGACTCACTATATTTGCGAGCTAGTTCTACCGGATCTCCTGCATCCACTAAGTCAACAAAGTTCACGCCTTTAACCACTCGACCTTGATCAACATCAAGGCAAGGGATAACACGAACAGCGAGAGTCATTGCAGATGCCTAACGCTGGGGTCCGGCGATGGCAATTGCTTCCGCGAGTGTGAATGCACCGGCATAGAGCGCCTTGCCCACAATTGCGCCCTCAAGTCCGACATCTGTCAACGCCCGTAGTGCGGCAATGTCATCAAGGGTTGCAACCCCACCACTTGCGATTACCGGCTTGTTGGTTTTGGCACACATCTGGGATAGCAGTTCAACATTCGGTCCACGCAAAGTTCCATCCTTGGTGACATCAGTTACCACATATCGGGAGCAACCATCTCGCTCTAACCGCTCAAGTGTCTCCCACAAATCTCCGCCGTCTTGAGTCCAGCCACGCGCAGCCAACGTGGTTCCCCGGACATCAAGACCCACTGCAATGCGATCACCGAATTCTGCAATGACTTTTGCCGTCCATTCAGGATCTTCAAGGGCGGCTGTTCCAAGATTGACTCGACGACATCCAGTGGCCAGCGCGGCCCGCAAAGATTCATCATCGCGAATACCGCCGGAAAGTTCGACATCAATATCTAGTTTGCCCACAACATCAGCGAGCAATTCTCGGTTAGTGCCTCGGCCAAAGGCAGCATCGAGGTCAACCAAGTGCACCCAGGCAGCGCCGGAATTTTGCCAGTCCAATGCGGCAGCGAGCGGATCACCGAAACTGGTTTCACTATCCGCGCGACCCTGTACAAGTCGGACAGCTTGGCCATGCGCGACATCAACAGCTGGTAGGAGCTCAAGCGGTTTCATTTTGATTTGCCTTTCGCTACCGAGAGCACCCAGTTATTCAACAGTTTGAGTCCTGCTGTTCCAGATTTTTCTGGATGAAATTGGGTGGCCCACAGTGGTCCATTTTCAACGGCAGCTACGAAGTCTTGTCCGTAATTGCACCAACTGACTTTAGGCGCCGCCAATATTGGTGTCCCCTGAAGTTCCCATTGGGTAACGGCATACGAGTGCACAAAATAGAAATGTTCTTTTGACACACCATTAAACATCTGCGAGTCTTGCGCCGCTTCGACAGTATTCCAACCCATGTGTGGCAGTACGGGGGCTTCAAGTTGCTTTACTTTTCCGGGCCATTCGCTCATACCGGCTGCGGACTTAGTCGATGCATGCTCGTCACTGGAGTCAAAAAGAACTTGCATGCCAACACAGATGCCCAAGACAGCTTGGCCACCTGCTAGTCGACGAGATATCAGAGTGTCACCACGAACTGAACGTAGCGCTGTGATGCAGGAGTTAAACGCCCCTACACCCGGGACAACTAGCCCGTCACAATCCATGGCACGATCAAAATCAGCTGTGACAGTGACGCGAGCACCGGTAGTTTCCAACGCCCGTTGCGCTGACCGAATGTTGCCAGAACCGTAATCCAGCACAACGACATCAATCACGAACTACAGCGTTCCCTTTGTGGAAGGAACGCCGATGACTCGTGCATCTAGTGACACTGCATCACGTAATGCACGAGCTACGGCCTTGAATTGACATTCGACAATGTGATGGGCATTTCGGCCACTGAGAACGCGCACGTGCAAACATATTTGGGCAGCCGCAGTAATCGATTCCCAAATGTGTTTGGTCAGCGTGGTATCAAAACTGCCAATTAGCTCGACAATGTCTGGTTCTTCATGAATCAAATAGGGTCGTCCGGATAAATCAACAGCGGCCTGGACAGCAACTTCATCCATTGGAACTACCGCATCGCCATAGCGGCGAATGCCTTCTTTAGTACCTAACGCCTCGCGAAGCGCCTGGCCAAAAGCCAATGCGGTGTCCTCCACAGTGTGGTGTGAGTCAATATGCAAATCACCCTGGGTGCGCACGGTCAAGTCAAAACCACCATGGCGTCCCAGCTGCGACAACATGTGATCAAAAAATGGCACGCCTGTTTCAATGTCAACAACACCTGTGCCATCAAGGTCAAGGTCAATCACCACATTGCTTTCTTTCGTCGAACGCTCAACATGTGCAGTTCTGTTCACCGTGCCACCTCTTCTAGTGCGGATTTGAACATTTCATTTTCTTGCGGGGTACCTATACTGACGCGCAACCAGCCTTCTGGACCAGTTTGACGAATCAGAATTCCGCGATCTAGTAGACCCTGCCAGATTGCTTGTCGGTCAGCAAAAGTACCAAAGAGTAAAAAGTTTGCGCCACTTTGTGCAACGTCGAAGTTGCGCTCTTTGAGCCAGACCGCGAGCAATTCGCGTTCTTGTCGAAGGAGTTCGACCTGACTGAGCAGTTCCTTTGAGTGATCTAACGCAGCCAGGGCAGCAGCCTGCGTAATTGCTGATAAGTGATATGGCAGCCTGACCAACATGCACGCCTGAACCACGTCGGCATGTGCAATGGCATAACCCACACGAAGTCCAGCACACGAAAAGGCTTTGCTCATCGTGCGAGTGATAACAACGTTGGCATTATTGGCATAGCGATCCACCGCGCTCTGTGTGCCTAGTGGGCGAAATTCGGCGTAAGCCTCATCGACAATGATTAGTCCATCAAAAGATTCGATCAGATAATCCAACGCATCAGTGCTGACTACAGTTCCAGTTGGATTATTTGGTGAACACACAATGATGATGTCCGGATGTAACGCTAGGGCTTGATCAATACTTGCCCGATCAATAGTGAAGTCCTGATTGCGATCGATTGTTGAGTACTCAGTAAAAGTCTCTCGACAGTATTCAACGTACATGGAGTAGGTGGGAGCAAATGTGACGCAAGTACGACCGGGCCCACCAAATGCCGCAAGCAAGTGATGCATGACTTCGTTGCTGCCATTGGCGACCCAGATGTTTTCGAGCTTTGGCTCACCACCAGATTCGTTACGAATATATGTGGCTAAGGCGGTTCGCAGTTCGCTAGCGTCACGATCGGGATAGCGATTCAGGCGTGCAGCTGCACCTGACACTCGCTGGCTGATGCTTGCTACTAATTCTGGCGACGGCGGGAACGGATTTTCATTGACATTCAAACGCACTGGTACATCAAGTTGCGGCGCACCATAGGCATGCTGTCCATTGAGGTCGTCTCTGACTCGTACCTTGGTCATGGCATGCGAACCTCAACCGCGACTCCATGGCTGGGCAAATCTTCGGCATTAGCCAGCGTCACAACAGTTGGGCCGATATCGTTCAAAGCATCTTGGGAATATTCCACATAGTGAACTCCACGCAAAAACGTTTGTACTGACAACCCAGAACTGTGGCATGCACAACCGCCAGTTGGGAGAACGTGATTAGACCCAGCTGCGTAATCACCAAGGGATACTGGTGACCAGTCCCCCACGAAAATCGCTCCGGCATTTGTCACTTGTCGCGCGACAGTTGCGGCATCATGTGTGTGGATTTCCAAATGCTCGGCCGCATAAGCATTAACAACTGCCAGACCATGCTCAATGTCATCAACCAGCACAATGGCGCTTTGTTGTCCAGTAAGTGCGGTATGGATGCGCTCTGAATGCTTTGCTTCAGGGACAAGGCGAGCTAATTCACGTTGTACCGCATTGGCAAGCTCTTCGTTATCTGTAACCAAAACGGATGCTGCAACAACGTCGTGCTCAGCTTGACTGATGAGATCAGCTGCCACGAATGTTGAGTTTGCACTGTCATCTGCGAGTACGGCAATTTCTGTTGGGCCAGCTTCCGAATCTATTCCTATGCGGCCACGCAACAGTCGTTTAGCTGCGGTCACCCACATGTTTCCTGGTCCGGTAACCATGGAGACGCAATCAATGTCGTCATCGCCATATGCGAGTAGTGCTACCGCCTGCGCGCCACCTACGGCGTACACTTCAGAAATTCCTAGTAGTTCACACGCTGCCAAAATTGTTGGGTGTGGCCAGCCGTCATTATCGCGTTGCGGCGGCGATACGACTGCAATTGATTCCACGCCTGCAATTTGTGCCGGGACAACATTCATCACAACGCTGCTGGGATAGACCGCATTTCCACCAGGAACATAGAGTCCGACTCGATCTATGGGTAGCCACCTTTGCGTGACTGTTCCACCGTCGGCAACGGTGACAACGCTCTCGTGCCTTACCTGGCTCAAGTGAACAAGTCGCACTCGGCGAATGGTTTCTTCCAAGGCAGCCCGAACATCGGCATCCAACTTGGACAAGGAAGCCGTAATTACATCCTGAGGGACTCGAATAGTTGAAGGTCGAACACCATCAAACTTCTGGCCAAACTCCAACGCAGCATCCGAGCCGCGCTTTCGCACCTCGTCAATAATGGGGCGCACTTGATTGAGAACTGATTCAATGTCGATATCGGCTCGAGGCACGACGTCACGTAGTTTGGACACGTTGCGTGTTCCTCCACGAAGGTCAAGCACGCGCAACATACCCGCCATTCTAGGCGTTTTGAGCGCCTGCTTAAATTCATACATGTCCAGTGCCACTCCAGCGCTATCCCTTTTGGCGAGCAATGACGTGTGGCACCTCGTACACGAATACACGCACGAGCCCAGCGCATCCTCATATGGGCTTGAGGCAGCGCAGAAGCTTGGATTAGATCCACTGCAAGTTTTTAAGACGTTGATTGCCGTTGTTGATGGCAAACATTGTGTTGCTGTTGTGCCAGTATCAAGTCAAGTCAGCCTGAAAGCACTTGCGAAAGCGCTAGGCGGCAAACACGCAGCAATGGCCGACCCCAATGACGCAATGCGCATAACTGGATATGTGGTCGGTGGTATCAGTCCACTTGGTCAAAAGAAGCTATTGCCCACTGCAATTGATGAGATGGCAATGGAGTGGGAAACCATATTCGTGAGTGCTGGTAAACGCGGCTTCGATGTTGAAGTCAAGCCAAGTGACTTAATGCAACTGACTCAAGCGGTCTTGGCAGACATCGCTGTCTGACCCGCAAGAGATGCGGGCGGTTCGATGCAATTGGGACCGAGCAAAGCCTTGAGGTCAGCAAATAACGCCGGTGTTGGTCGAACCATCACTTGATCAGCTGCGCGAACTTCAATAAGGCGATCGGCCATTACCAAAATCAGATGCACAGCATTTGTACCCGGGTGAGTTGCCAAGATCTGACTCAACGAATTCATGATGGCGTTGTTCACCCGACTCTCCGGAATGTAAATCATGATTGGGCCAGTTGTGGCTGTTGAGATGTCGGGAATGGAAGCTTCAAGTACCGAAAAACGTGGAGCTTCATCCTCGCGTTTTTCGACTTTGATCTTCAATAGAACAATGGCATCTTCATTCAAAACACTGGCCATTGACGTAAATGCTCTGGGCCATACATTGCACTCGATTGCACCATCGAGATCTTCAAATCCCACCAATGCCCAACGATCGCCGTTCTTCCTGGTGGTTTTTAACTGAACTGATGAAATCAATCCGCCGATTGTCACAATGGCACCATCGTTGCAGTCAGCTAGTCCGGCAATTGACATCGACGAATACGTAGCCAAAACCCGTTCAACACCAAACAGCGGGTGGTCACTGACATAAAGTCCGAGCATTTCGCGCTCTTGTGCAAGCAAGTACTTCTTTTCCCACTCGTCATTTCCAATAGTGAATTCAAATCCACCAGAAGGAGTATCGGGCTCACCCGTACCAAAAAGGTCAAACTGGCCAATGGACTGAGCTCGTTTGGTATCAAGAATGGAATCAATAGCTTCGATGTGAATAAGAGTTAGGCCTTTACGAGTATGTCCGAGTGAGTCAAAAGCACCGGCTTTAATCATTGACTCAATGACACGCTTATTACATACCTGCACATCAACTTTGCTCAAGAAGTCGCCGAAAGACGTGAATCGGCCTTTTTCAATTCGGGTTGCCTTGAGCGATTCCACGACTGCTACACCAACATTTCGAACAGCTGCCAATCCAAAACGGATATCTGTTTCGCGCGGAGTGAAGTCAGCGTCGGATTCATTTACATCTGGCGGGAGAACCTTGATTCCCATCCTGCGACATTCTGCGAGATATACCGCGGACTTTTCCTTGTCATCCTTAACACTAGTCAAGAGTGCTGCCATGTATTCGGCTGGGTAATTCGCTTTGAGATAAGCAGTCCAATAACTCACCAAGCCATAGCCGGCACTATGCGACTTGTTAAACGCATAATCGGAGAACGGGATCAGGGTCTCCCACAATTTCTTTATGGCAATTTCAGAGTAGCCGCGCTCGCGCATACCTCCAGCAAAAGGAATGTAGTTCTTGTCCAACTCTTCCTTTTTCTTTTTGCCCATCGCCCGTCGAAGCTGATCAGCTTGACCCAAAGAGTAGCCAGCAACTTTTTGAGCAATCGCCATAACCTGCTCTTGATAAACAATCAGACCATAGGTTTCACCCAAGATTTCGTGCAGTGGTTCTTCTAATTCTTCGTGGATGGGGATTTGAGGTTTGCGCTTGTTCTTGTAATCGGCATAGTTGGTGTGGGAATTTTCACCCATTGGCCCTGGACGATACAGGGCCAGGACGGCACAAATGTCGTCAAATGAATCAGCATTCATCAAACGCAATAGCGAACGCATTGGGCCACCATCGAGTTGGAAAACGCCAAGCGTGTCCCCCCGCGCCAACAGTTGGTAGGTCTTGGCATCATCCAGAGTCAAATCTTCAAGAACTACTGTCTCGTTACGATTCGATTTGATATGCGCAAGCGCATCTTCTAGCACGGTGAGATTTCGCAACCCAAGAAAGTCCATTTTGAGCAGACCAAGTGCCTCACATGCGCCCATGTCGAACTGAGTAATGACTGAGCCATCTTGCTCGCGACGCCACACTGGAAGCACATCCAACAATGGCTCGCGACACAAAATGACACCGGCCGCATGCACTCCAGGTTGTCGCTTAAGCCCTTCGATACCGCGAGCAGTATCAATCACGGCGCGCACATCTTCATCGTCTTCATACAGATCGCGAACTTCTTGGGCTTCACCATATCGAGGATGTTCGGGGTCAAAAATTCCAGACAATGGAACATCTTTACCCATGACACCAGGTGGCATGGCTTTAGTAATTTTGTCGCCAAGCGCATACGGATAGCCAAGTGCTCGCCCAGCATCTCGCACTGCAGCTTTTGCCTTAATCGATGCATAGGTAATGATTTGCGCAACGCGCTCTTCACCATATTTTGTTGTTGCGTAGCGAATCATTTCGCCTCGGCGGCGCTCATCAAAGTCAATATCAATATCGGGCATGGAAATGCGCTCGGGGTTTAAGAACCGTTCAAACAACAAGCCATGCTTAATTGGATCAAGTTCCGTGATCCCCAACGCCCAAGCAATAACAGCGCCTGCGGCAGAACCACGACCTGGCCCAACTCGGATTCCTTCTTGACGTGCGTGACGACACAAGTCAGCAACGACCAGAAAATATCCAGGGAAGCCCATTTGCTCAACAACGCTGAGTTCAAATGCGGCACGCTCACGATGCGACTCAGGCACTTGCGAATTACCAAACCTCTTGGCCAGACCGATGTTGACTTCTTTGACCAACCACGATTGTTCGGTTTCACCTTCGGGAACTGCGAATGCGGGCATCAAATTCTGTCCCTCAGTAAAGGACACATTGCAGCGCTCTGCGATAAGTAAAGTGTTGTCACACGCTTCTGGAAGTTCGCGCCACACTTCTCGCATTTCGGCTGCAGATTTCAAATAGAAGTCTTGGGCATCAAACTTGAAACGCTTGGGGTCATCCATGGTGGTACGAGTCCCGATGCACAACAAGACCTCGTGTGTCTTGGTGTCCTCTGGATAGACGTAGTGCAAATCATTGGTAGCGACTAATGGAAGATTGAGCTCTTTAGCAATTTTCAACAGGTCCAATCGCGTCTGGCGTTCGATTCCAATGCCATGGTCCATCAACTCAACGAAGTAATTGCCGTCGCCAAGTATGTCTCGCATAGTTGATGCGGCATCAATGGCACGTTTGTAGTTACCTGCTTGTAGCCATCGATTGACTTCACCTGATGGGCAACCTGTTGTGCCGATCAAACCTTTGGCGTATGTGCTGAGAAGTTCTTGATCAAATCGTGGTTGATAATAGTAACCTTCGAGACTTGCCAAGCTCGACAGTCTAAATAGATTGTGAAGTCCCACATTGTCGGTAGCCCACATAGTCATGTGTGTGTAGTTATAACGGCCGCGACCAGCACTATCCAAAGACGCGTCTTCAACTGTTGCAGTACCAAAATCAAATGGACTGCGTTCTCGTCGACCTTGCGGCGCGTAATAACCTTCCATGCCGATTATCGGTTTTACTCCGGATTGCGTTCCTTTTTTCCAAAAGTCAAAAGCACCATAAAGGTTGCCGTGATCGCTCATGGCAATAGCGGGCATGTTGAACTGCGCGGCCTTGTCGAACAAGTCATCTAGTCGAGCAGCGCCATCGAGCATCGAGTACTCGGTATGCACATGCAGGTGCACAAAGGAATCGCTACTCACGGCTTACAGGCTACCTATCTGTACCCACATATTTAGAGTTGGCTCGCCCGTTCGAGGGCTCGAGCTAGTTCCGGAGCGTACTCACTGGTGAACTCAACCCGTTGCTGAGTTCCGGGGTGCTCAAATTCCAGCCGAACCGCATGCAGCCACTGACGTTCCAATCCCATTTTCGCGGCCAACTTTGGATCGGCCCCATATGTCAGATCGCCACAACAGGGATGGCGTAATGCTGACATGTGCACCCGAATTTGATGAGTTCTGCCGGTTTCCAAATGAATTTCCAAAAGTGAGGAGTATGCAAAAGCATCTAAGGTGTCGTAATGCGTGATGGACTTGCGGCCAGATTGCATGACCGCAAACCGATATGACGATGTTGGGTGTCGATCGATGGGGGCATCGATAGTCCCACTGCTGGGATCAAGGCGACCCTGTACCAATGTGTGGTAAATCTTGCTGACTGTGCGATTGCGAAATTGGTCCTTGATGTTGACATATGCATGATCGGATTTCGTCAACACCATCAAGCCACTAGTTCCAACATCTAGACGATGAACAATTCCCTTGCGCTCAGTCGGTCCATAAGCCGTTAAAACTATTCCCATACTTTGCAACGAGCCAGTGACTGTTGGGCCAGACCAACCCTGGCTGGGATGCGCCGCTATTCCAGCTGGCTTATTGATCACGACAATGTCAGCATCTTGAAAAACTATCGGAAGCTCAATCGTGGGTTCAGATTCGCGCATATCAGGATCAGGCAAGTCAATGTCGATGACATCACCGAATTCGACTTTGGCACTCTTGGCAATGGCTCGGCCATTAAGTTGCACACGGCCCTCGGCGATTAGCGCCACAACAGTCACTCGAGACATCCCCGAAATTTCGGCAAGCGCTGCATCGATACGAGTATGTGCCAATTCTTCTGGTACCGGCCACATGCGATTCACGAGGACGACATTTCGACGTTGCGCAATGTCAACAACACAATCACAATGACAGAACACACAATTGCACTGTCAGCAATATTAAAAAGCGGATAATTCGGGAAGCGAATGAAGTCCACAACATGTCCCTGAAAAACACTTGGACTACGGAATAGTCGATCTCCTAGGTTTCCCAACGCACCGCCCAAGAGTCCACCGAGTGCGTAAGCCCAAAGTGGATGGGTAAGAGTGCGAGCTGTACGAGCCACAATGACAGAAACCGCCACGGCCAACGCCGTGAATACAAATGTCATACCTGTTCCGAAGGAAAATGCTGCGCCAGGATTGCGGGCAAATGACAGCCCAACAAATTTCCCGAAAATGTCAATCTGGGACTTATTCTCCAAAAAAGCAACAGCTAAGCTCTTCGTTACTTGATCAAGCAGCACAACAATTGCTGCTGTGATAAAAACGAGTCGCTTATACACTCAAAACCTAACTACGATCTTCGCGTTCTCGACAAGGCATACATAGTGTGGCGCGTGGATTTGCCTCAATGAGACGAAGCTTGCCAATTTGTCGGCCACAGTTTTCGCAACGACCGTAGGTCCCCTGCTCAATGCGATCGAGTGCGTGACGAGTTTGATCAAGTAAGTCCTGCTTATTTGAAAGCAGAGAAATTTCTTGCTCTCGTTCAAATGTTTTTGTTCCTGCATCCGCCTGATCATCGCCAGCACCTTCGCCGCTTTCGACAATAAGCGAATGGAAGTTCTCTTCAAAAACCGCAATTTCAGAAATCAATTCGGCAGCTTCACGTTCTAGAATTTTGCGCACCTGATTAATTTCTGTCTTGGTCCAGTTGGACTCGTCTTCTTGAACTACTGGGTGCTTCGGTGCAGCTTTCTTTCCAGGTACAGCTTTGCGCACTGTCGGAATTGCCCCACCTATCGGATTGATTACTTGCACAGGAGGAGCTGGCGGCACCACCGGTGCAGCGGGCGGTACTGGCTTTGTGGGTTGCGCGATTGACTTAGCTGGCGCCTTAGCTGCTGGCTTAATCGCCGGAGTCTTTTTGGC
>CAESAJ010000019.1_pt1 | contig 13171 bp, 11 predicted proteins | sample 7263501 | NCBI WGS metagenome assembly CAESAJ01 (sample SAMEA6814084, study PRJEB35770) | uncultured Actinomycetes bacterium | biome: Freshwater; feature: Freshwater reservoir; material: water | place: Czech Republic | collected 2017-05-23 | depth 30m m
CACCTGCTGCATAAGGTTTTGTCATCAGTACTCCCCCGTCGGCATACGTAGCCATTCCAATGACGTTTGGCACCATGACCCAGTCAGCCGCATCTATGAAAACTTCTCGCATCCAATCCAAGAACGCTTGTGGGGTAACTCCCGTGAGTAGTGCGAGATTGCTGAGCACCATTAATCGTGGAATGTGGTGAGTCCAGCCCCGATCGTGAATATCGGATACGACAGATCGCACACAGGTCATCTCGGTCTTGTCAGGGTCACGAAATAGTGGTAGCAATTTACGATTGGCATCCAGATGATTCTTTTGTCGGAAATCGTCACCGAGGTACCAATACATTCCGTTTATGTATTCACGCCACCCAATTATTTGTCTGATGAACCCTTCACACGAAGATATCGGAATATCTCCTTGGGCATACTGCGATATGGCTGCCGCTACCACTTCAGATGCCAATAACAGACCATTGTTCAAATAAGGACTGAGCAGTGAGTGATGGGCACTCCAGCTATCACTTGGCATGGCATCCTCATATGGACCAAACTCTTTAAAGTGATGAGCGAAGAAATGCGCCATTTGAGTTAATGCTTCGGCGCGCGATGTGCCCCAGTATTTATGCTCAAGTTTTCCCCACATATCATCTGAAAGCTCAGACATGACTTGATTATCAAGGTCATCAAATGTGAAATCTAAAGGCTTACCCCATTCGTGCGCTTTGGGCGGCGGCAAGCGATTATCAGCATCGTAGTTCCACGATCCACCTTCGGGTTCGGCCCCGTCCATCATGATTTTTAAGCGTTTGCGCTGGGAACGATAGAAGTTTTCCATCGTGTACGTCTTTTGTTCACTTGCCCATCGCGTGAATAAATCTGCAGGAGTTAGGAAAAAGTCATTCTCAACAAAAGTTGCGCCTAATTCTTCGAGCGCCTTTTTCAGCCGAAATGAATTTGGGGTCGTACAGAGAAGTTCGCATCCAGAATGTTTCTGCTTCATTTCAATAAGTCCATCAATGGTAGTAGCAGATTTCAAGTAGGTAACATCCCAACCTGAATCGGCTAATTCGCTCGCAAAATGCCGGGCGCTTGATATGAGGAAGTGAAGTCTCTGCTTATGCCACTTTCGATCAGTGAGCATCCGTTGGCTCTCGACCAGCACAATGTGATCGCTTGACTTATCCGCGATCTTCATCACGCCAGCAGAAACATTCAATTGATCAAACGGAACATAAAGAATTCGTGCCATCAGTTGCGCCTACAGCGGTCCGAGCAATACTTTACGGATTCCCAATCCCGACTCCACTTTTTGCGCCATTCAAACAGCAGGCCACATTTGGCACACACTTTCGGAGGGAATCCCCCTTTTGTCTTTGCTACACGCACTGTAGAACAATAACCTCAAACTTTAACGCGTGCTGAGTGGATTTGAGCCAAGGGTTACTGGCCAAAGGAACTATACCTAGTATGAGCAGATGAGCACAATGATGTGGACAAAGATTGTGGGAATGCTCAAGGCTTCACATTTTGGTCCCACCGTGCTTGTCGTAAGCATTTCATTCGTATTGTCGGCCACCCAGATGCCACTGCATGACTCATTCTTTGTTGCACTGGCCATTTTCCTCGGCCAACTTGTCGTTGGCTGGACAAATGACCTCATAGATTTTCCACTAGACAAAGCTGCGATGAGGCTAAACAAGCCACTGGTGGCTGAAACGATCACTACAACCAATCTGAAGATTGGGATTACCGTTGCCTTAGCTAGCGCATTATTTGTTTCCCTACTGAGCCCACTGGGTGTCAGCGGAAGCGCAATTCACTTTCTTGGTCTACTGAGCGCCACTGCTTACAACGTGAAACTCAAGTCGACGCCGTTTTCTGTAGTGCCTTACATCATGTCGTTCGCAGCATTGCCATGGGCAATTTACCTTGCTGCCGGGACTCGTCCACCTCACTGGATTGTTATAGGTTTCATTCTTTTCGCTTCGGCATTTCATTTCTTGAATGTTCTCAAGGACATGGAATCGGATGTGAGTCAAGACGTCATGGGCCTGCCGCAAATAATTGGGCGCAAAACAAGCATCGCTGTGGCGGTACTTCTCGCGGTACTTGGTATCGCAGACATACTAATTGCTGTCAGCGGAATCTAGTCCAAATCTTGGATAGATGTTTACACAACCATAAATTCCACGCGCTGCATAAGTAAAAATCTCTGCTTACAATGAAGGCATGAACTTTCACTTGTCTTCTAAGAAACTTTTTGTCGTTGCATCCATAAGTGTCGCACTATCGCTATCAGCATGTACCAGCAACAACACTGCTAATCCAGCTTCATCTATGTCAGCTCCAATGACGAATGGTGGAATGACAGATAAAGAAACTTCCTTATCCGCTGCAGATGTCATGTTCTTGCAAATGATGATTCCCCACCACGAGCAAACTGTCGAAATGTCAATGCTCGCAATCAGCAACACAGAGAATGAAGACGTTCTATCACTAGCTGCTCGAATTGAGGCGGCGCAGCAGCCTGAAATTGAATTGATGCAGAAATGGCTTACAGACGCAGGTCAACCTTTGACGGCAGATCATGGCATGGGTGATAGCGGCATGATGACCCTGAACGATATGTCTGCGTTGGAATCCGCAAAGGACAACGACTTTGACGAGTTGTACCTCACCGGAATGATCAATCACCATAACGGTGCAATTGATATGGCCCGCAGTGTTGCCTCAAGTGCAAATGCAGACGTGAGCACATTGGCCAATAACATAATTAAGTCGCAAACCGATGAAATTGCTGAAATGACCGCTCTGCTCAAATAGTCACTGGGACTACATCCTTAACGGATTTCCTTTAACTACTTCGAAAAAATTGGGGTCCTGGTCGCTCTCGCGATCAGGACCCCAATTTGGGTATTTGATTAACTCTTTGGCACCAGTGCCAAAATACGGGCCGGACTACCCGAGCCATCAACCAGCGGAAGTACGCCGACGAAGACTAATGCTCCTGTCGCAGGCAACTTCTTGAGGTTGGTGAGATTCTCGATATGCCAGACCTGCTTTGGCAGAGTTACATGTGAGTGCACCGGGAAATCTGCATCAACACCTCGGTCAATACCGAGAGTGTCTAATCCAATTCCCACCACACCTCGCTCTACCAAATATGATGCTGCTTCAGATCCAAAGCCTGGGAAATGTAGCCCGTCAGGTCCTGCGCCATAACGTTCGGGTTGATCGTAAAGATCCTCCCAGCCCGTGCGGAGCAAAACTACTGATCCTGCCGGTACTTGACCATGCTTTTCTTCCCAAGCTTTAACCGTTGAAAGCTCCAACACAGCATCGGCATTGCCATCAATATCAGCCGAAGCATCAATGACAATTGCTGGGCTAATCAGGGTTTGTAACGGAAGGTCCGTTACAGCCTGACTGCCTTCAATGAAGTGATTCGGTGCGTCTACGTGTGTGCCACTGTGCTCAAAGAAGTGCACCAGCCGCGCGTAGTAACCATCATGCTTCACAGTCACAGCAACATCAGCAGAAGGAGCCGGAGCTCCTGGCCACATAATGGTGTCAGGACCAAGTGGAAGCGTCAGATCCACGACAGTGTATTCGGGAAAACTAGTCATTAACTTCGACCAAGTTTTCATCAGCCGTCAAAGCTTCACCCATTTTGCGTGCGAACTTTGGTGCTGCCAGAACAAACACAATGATTGCGCCAAGCACACCAAGAACGGTGTAGACGTACCCAAGTGCTGGCTGCGCTGGCAAAGGCCACACATTTCGGTAGATGACATAAACAAGTACTGCTAATCCAATTGTCGGAATGACAATTTCGTACTTTGGAGTGGACTTACCACTGTTACCAAAGAACAAGTACTTGATAGCGCCAAAGACCGTGAATGCATATGAAGTCAGGATCAAGACCGTACCAATAGTCGCGGTTGCCAGGAAGATATCGAATGAACCCGAATTATTGGGGTACACGACTTTCCACAGCACCATTGCAACGAGTGCGACGGCTGATGTCCAATAGACGGCCGTGGTTGGCACGCCTGACTTTGTCGAGACCTTTGAGAATGTGTCTACCCCAGCGTCGCGACCCAGAGCGAAAAGCACGCGAGCTGCACCAAGAATTGATGCAAGTAAGCAAGCAAATCCAGAAATAGCAGCACCGGCAGTGATTAACGTTCCAATCCATGAACCAATGAATTGGGTTCCAAGATCACCAAGCAATGAAGAGGATCCAACGAAGGCTTCGACACCAGCATCTGTTGTACCAAAACCAATGGTTTCAATCCACGTGACGAATACGTAGTAGGTACCCACGAGCAAAGTCGACCAAAGCAACGCCTTTGGAACATCTTTACGCGGTGTATGAGCTTCTTCACCAAGAGTGATTGCAGCTTCAAAACCAGCAAAAGACAAGAATCCAAATACAACTGCCAATACGCCAGCACTCAAAGGCACACCGGCTGCGAGTGAGAACCCATCAAAATTGATTGTTTGTCCTGCTGGAGCTGAACCGGTGGCAATCTTTACCAGAATTACCACTGCGGTTATCAGAATGAGAACCACTGTTGCGCCTTCGATGTAGAGAAGTGCGCGGGTACCCTTCTTAACTGGTTGGATTGCGACAAAAATAGCAATTGCTAGCGCTACTAGTCCGAAGGCAAAAGCTCCCGGATCAATGTTTTCTCCCCAGATGCCTAATTCTTGCAATGTCGCCACGATGAAACGTCCCGTGACGTTGAAGCAAAAACCAATGAAGAAAATGTAAGCGGACAGCAATGAAACACCCGCAACAACTCCGGCGCGAGGACCAACAGTTTTTCCAACCAGGCCGTAGATCGAGCCAGAGTGGTTAAAGCGTTGCGTCAAACGGATGAATCCGTAACTGACGAACAGTATGCCGATAAATGCAGCAAGGAAAGCAAGTGGTACGGCGCGACCAACAATTGACGCTGGTCCCTGTGGGTTGATATTGGCGGCCATTGACGGCGCCATCAGCGCAATCGAAAGACCGATGACTTCAAGAATTCCCAGACTCTTTCTGAGCTTCTTCTTCTCACTCATCTAGCACTATCTCCTTAAGGTTTGCAGGTGGAATCGACATGAAAAGCCAATTTCATAGAAGTATTCCGCTATGAAGTCGCACTGTCTTGCAAAGCCTTCGCAATACGGAAATGATACAAAAACGTTATTTATCAGTGAACGCAATGCCTATGTCTAAGAAATTACTGGAAAACCTCATCTACGGGCACCTGCAGGCCAATAGCCAATCGATTTGTGCGATTTGCCGCTGCGATAACAGCATGCACTTCAGAGAGCATCTGGTCTGTTGCACCCTTTGCTCTGGCAGACGCTGTATGGCTGCGCACACAGTACGTGCAACTGTTATTAGTGGAGATGGCCAAGTAGATAAGGTCCTTGATTAATGGATCCAAAGCCCCAGGGGCAAGAACTGATTTCACTTCGGACCATGTGCGTTCTAGATTTTCTGGGTCATTAGCGAGAACTCGCCATAAATTATTGACGAAATCTGTTCCACGAGTGTTTCGGATGTCATCATAAACCGCCTTGACGCGCGGACTTGCCTCATCATCGGTGATGATGGGCATCAAGGGAGAAAGTTCATGACTCATGGTGTTCCTTTGGTTTTGCTTTGGTAGTGGCCAGAATCTTAAGCATAATCAGAGTTGCAATCACATTGCATAGGGATTCATCAAGGTTAAACTCGATGATCAAGCGAAAGGAATTTGTATGTCTGACTTTAAGCTAGGCAAAGATACTCACGTGTGGTCATTTGATGCAGATGCCAAAGCCACCATTACGGTACCTGCCGGCTCAACCATAGATATAGAAACGTGGGATTGCTTCACGGGTCAGGTGACATCTGAGACTGACACTGTTGAAAATCTTGATCTTTCTCGAGTCAATAGCGCGACTGGACCAATAGGCGTAATCGGTGCTGAACCTGGCGACACTTTGGCTGTCACGTTATTGGACATTCAGCCAGATTCCACTGGAGCAGCGATGATCATTCCGGGCTGGGGGCAGCTCATCAATCAAGTGAAGGCTCCGCAGACTCGAATATTTCGTGTTGACGCACAGACAATACATATGAATGAGCATGTGCATTTCCCCACGCGCCCAATGTTTGGTGTAATTGGCGTTGCTCCCGCTTCTGGCTCAACTTCAACTTTCTTGGCAGGACGTCACGGTGGAAATCTTGACGACCGAATGAACGGTATTGGTGCCACTGTTCATATGCCGGTATTCCAGTCTGGTGCCATGCTGTCAATCGGCGATATGCATGCCTCAATGGGCGATGGTGAGATTTCAGGAACCGGAGTAGAAATCGGTGGCAAGGGTCGAATAAAAGTAGAACTCATCAAGAACAGATCATCAGGATATCCAATTACCGAAACTGAAACTCATTGGTACACTCATGGCGCAATTGAAGATAACGGCACACTCACCGAAGCATTAACCATTGCTTGCGAAGAAGCAGCCCGACTCCTGGTGGACCAATGGGGTTTCACAATTGAAGATGCCTTCATTTTCCTATCAGTTGCCGCAGATGCTGGAATCGCCCAATCAACCCACGGTTGCGCGGGTGGTCCAGGAAGTGTTATTGCTCGCATGGGCGTTCCCAAGATCTCAGCTTGCCCAGGCCCGTTTCAGGTTTAGCGCTTAACCAAACCGATCAGGGATTTGCACAAACCGAACACGACAGAGTCATCGGCAAAGTGCTACTCGTGATTCCATTTGTCGGCGCACTCACTCATCGATGACATGTCTGGCCACTAGTTTGTCGGCATAAAGATTAAGGCCCTCGACAACAACTTATTCACTTTCGCAGGTGAAATTCCAAATACGGAAAGAGCAATTCCAAGTGAAACTTCGGCCTCTGAAGGGGACAATTCTTCGGTAACGTGCACAGACGACAATATTCCGGCAAGACTATAACTAAATAGTTTCATACGTTGCTCGAGGTTATCGGAAGTAATCTCCCCCCGTTTGGCCAATTCCCGGAATGTCTCGGCGCCACTTTCATACACATAATTGATGAGCATTGTGGGTCGTTCAAGTGCGTTGTGCAAAATTCTGGCAAATAGCGGATGAGTTTGTTTAATCCAGAACAGCTTGCGACACACGTCGATGGCATCTTCCAGTTTTTTTCCAGGAGCCACTCCGTTATAGCCCCAAAAAACCCACTCTCGCCAAATTTGATCTAAGGCTTCGCTAAAGAGAACTTCCTTATTCGGAAAATATTTATAGAGAGTGGTAGGTGAAACCTGGGCGTGGTTTGCGATCTCCTCGATGGTGGCATTGAGCCCTATTGATGCCAAAACTTCCTGAGCAGACCTGATCAAGGCGGCTCGATTGCGCGCGACGTAAGATGCCTGACGACCACCCGGCTTAGCTGGCGCAGGAGCTTTCGTAGCGGGCTTATTTGCACCCTGCTTTTTGGCCACCATGAGAACATTTTAGGCCCCACGAAGTCGCTGAAATGCGAATTCCCTCCACGCCCTCGAATTAACAGGACGAATGCAGTGCACATCCCCACTGCTTTACGGAATGTCACTTTCTATCGATGCCCAGACATTACACAAGACCCTGGCATGTGCGCCAGGGTCTTTTGTGTGGAACCTTAATGAATTACGCTGCTGCGTTTGCCTTACGCATGTGGGCAAATCCAGCCAATGCCAAGAGTAGGAAAACAATTCCCGCGCCGTAAGCAACAGTGCTGCTGATCAAGGCGATATTGCCCAAAGTGGCAAATGCGTACGTAAATCCAAGCAACCCAACAAGCGTTGATCCCATAAACAATGTCTGACGTTGTTGACCCAAAGTAGCTACTTGTCCTGCTAGGTCGGTATTAGTTGGATCTGTCTTCAGTTGAGCAGCTGCGGCAAGAAACTCACCAGATACTTCTTCGTAGGTTTTGCCAGCAGCAACCCCCTGCATATGCACATGTATGTAGTTATTTGCATATGTATAAGCCTGTTCGCCAGTGGTCATTTCCATACCGGCATATTTGTTCATTGCTGCTTGATTCTCTTCGGGAAGTCCCTTAAGCGCGCCTGATCCTGCTTCAGGGAAAGTAATCTTCTGCGAAGTCAACTGATCTGTTACTTGTCCCGTGGCAAACGTTCCGCCCCAATGAAGTAGTGCGCCCGCTGCAACAAAAACCACGGCGAGAAGCAAGCCCATTATGCTTGCGATTCTGTCGAATGACTTTCTGTTCATTTCGTCAATCTCAATTCACGACTATCAAATGCCTTATAGACACTTGGAAACTTGTGTTTCAATCAATGTTCCCAATTCAAGGCAGAGAGATTCTGAAAAGAGTGAGTGCCTGCACTAATACCTGGCCAAATCAATGCGACATTAAACACATTCGCAACAAAAAGGCCAAGAAAAAGTCCACGGGCTAGCTACAGGGTTGAAAATACACCTGTGGCTAAGGAATTCTCACTGCTTATGTTAGTTAAAGGTGAATTTCTTATCGGTCTGATAGAACACTTTGTTACCCAAGGTATCCAGTGCTGAGATCCAGATTGTGTACTCTCCGGCAGGAGCAAAGGTGTTTAGCCCAATTTGTTGACGGTAGGTCCCACTCTTTTCATTACCGCTCGTGCGAATGAAGTAGTCCATGTAATTGACATACGAACGGCCCTCGAAATTAGCAAAGCCATAGCCATTGTGGGCAACCCAAGCAATGATACCTTTCACGCCTGTTTCATCTTCGGCAGTAAAAGTGATGTCCATTGTTTGGCCAAGTGAAAGGGTTGGTGTTGAAAAAGCTATCTGCGTGACAACTGGAGCGCTGGCATCAGTTGCTCCGCCGATAATTCTAAAATTCACGGAGGAGGTTTGTGCATACTGACCAAAAATGTCTGCTGCATCAAAGTAGGCCGTGTATTCCGTGTTCACAGCATCTTGAGGTACCTGGCATGTTGTGGAGAACACAGCCATTTGGGCAGTACCAGATTCTTGAGTCCCCATTATTGGAAAACCACACCACGAGCCCACCCAACCACTAGGCCCAGCAATCTTTGCCCAGCTACTGTAAATCGTTGAAATGTCATTGACCGACCAGCGCAAGGTCAATAGGGACCCGGCCGCCACGTTTGTGGTCACACTTGGGTTAGAAACCGATGGCCCTGAGCTGTCAATCGTGCATGAGCCAACTAATGAATCTGCGGCATCATTTGCACAATAGTTTGTGCCCGTGCCGGGATTAACACTGTCTTTATCCCCACCACCTTGAAGTGTGTCATCACCTGCGCCACCAACGAGGGAATCAGTTCCGGCATCACCTTGAAGTGTGTCATTACCTGCGCCACCAACGAGGGAATCAGTTCCGTCACCGCCAGCGATTAGATCGGCATCGTCGCCACCTTGGAGTGTGTCAGTTCCTGCGCCACCACTGAGCGAATCGGTTCCAGCATCACCTGAAATGGTGTCGGTTCCGGCATCGCCAGCAATTTGATCTTTTCCTGCGCCTGCTCCAATGGAGTCATTTCCTGCACCTCCGGCTAAGACGTCATCGCCTGTAGCACCAGAAATCGTGTCGTTTCCTGCGCCACCATCTATGGTGTCGTTACCTTCTTGTCCCGACACAATGTCATTGCCACCACCGGCATTAACGGTGTCGTTTCCTGCGCCTGCGTTGATTGTGTCATTGCCCTCTGAGCCACAAACGATGTCGTCCCCAGCACCTGCGTTAACAGTTTTGATTCCAGTTCCTTGAAGCACAATGACATCGGCCGCAGTCGTGCCAGTAACAGTGCGTGCCGATGACACGATTGTGGCAACTTTGCCGTTGCAATATGAAGGGGCCGCTTGGGCAGCTGAGGGAACGCCAAACACAGTCATGCACAGCGTTACGACAAATGCGCAACTCGTCGTTCTGAGTCGATATGACAACGATGACATCTTGAACGCTCCCGGAAGAATTACTTGGCTTCTCAAAAAAGCCTAAAACATTTTCCAGCGTCTGCAACTCCTCAAAAGCACTTATTTCTGGGCTTTTTCCTGATCGCAACATCAGATTTTTCCGAAAATCCTTGAATTTCAGGCAGATCAGGGGCTGTGGCTTACTCGCAACTAGTCACCCTCTGATCCGTAGGTTCCCTTGAGGCCCGGACCTCTATCTGGGTGGGATCCAACCGCATAGCGTCCAGAGCGCTTGCATCCGTTAGTGTGCTTTTCGAAATGCTGGTAGTCCTTTATTTGCCAATCGCCACCCCAACACCAGCCCATGCTTTTCATGGTTTTCACAACTGCGCTGGTTTTGCGCAAGACGCCTTGTCCGTATTTGCGATGCTTACGAGACCAGTGATTCTTAGACAAGCGAAAGTTAAAGAACCGCTACTTGCATCAGTTTCTTGAACGTCACTTCCCCATCGCCGGTGAGCGTTGTGCGTGCATCTTCGCTAGTAATGCGTCCCCATAAATACAGATCCAACGCCTGGGCATCGCCAGAAATCGTCAGCCTTGCTCGTGGGTGCACGCCATCGGCTCGAGTTACAGTTGCCCGCTCAGATGTGAATTCCACAGTCCAGTAAATGGCGCCTTGCGAAGTAATCGCACACACCGCAACGATGCCGAAGTCGACATTAGGAACCTCGTCCCACGAACCAAGTAATGGCAAGAAATCAAGCACCTCGTCGACTCCGTCAACAGCTAAATCTTCGTCAATCGCAGTGACTTCACCTCGACAAAGTTGTGCATCAATACGATGGATGACAGTTTCGTGCGCCATGCGTCGGAACCAAAAATCAGTGGTGAAATCACTGTGGTGCCAACTCCACGTGGGTCTTTCTTCGCGACCTACATCCAGTGCCTTAATAATGGCTGCATAGCCAACATCCAGAAGTTCAAATTCCGAGTCGATGTCAGCAAAAGACTCAAGGTGCTCCTCATTTTCAGGAGGCTGCGCGTTCTCAACTACATACGCTTGATGCAGGTAGACCATACCCATGTGACGGGCCAAGTCGTTGGTGTCCCAATCTGGGCAAGACGCTACAGCCACTGTCGGGCCAGCCAGAGCGTGGAACATCAATGAGAAATCAGATTTGATGTGCTCAACGTATTTTTCTCGAGTTAGATGCGTACCCACGATAGATCTCATACTGTCCACTATATCCAAACAGCAACGACATTCTGCATTGCTTCAGGTAGAACATTGGCCGAATTCAAGTTCTTCGACTCCTAGGTCAGATGCACTGTGTTAGGACAAGCCCACATAACAAGCAAGAAGGGCCAATCCAAAACGGGTTGGCCCTTCTTACATGTTCGTTAGAAATATTGAATTGTTATCCCACGTGTGCGGTTGGTGAATCGTTAGCGGCAAGAGTGTCCTTGTCCGCATTGACCATGAAGCCCCAAACCACTGCGCCCAAGAGAACTAAGCCCGCACTCCAGTGGAATGCCACCGTGAACCCATGGACAAGTGCCGTGACACCATCAACCGGAGTTGGTTGTGCAATCTGATTGTCAACAAAATATGCGGCAGTCGCAGTGGTTGCAACTGTGTTCAAGAATGCTGTGCCTAACGCACCACCAATTTGCTGTGCAGTGTTGAGCACAGCAGAAGCAACTCCGGCATCGTGGTCACCAACTGCGAACAACGCTGTTGCCGAAAGCGGTACGAACACCAAACCTAGTCCCAGTGACATCAACATGAGCGCTGGAAGAATGTGCGCAAGGTATGTGCTATCGGGCTCCAATCGTGTCAGCAGGAACAAACCACCTGATGCCATCAACATTCCAACAAGTGAAATCCAGCGAGCTCCAAAGCGTGGAAGTAGTTGTGAAGCAATTCCAGCGCTGATACCTACACCTACAGAAAATGGCAAGAACAGAAGTCCAGCCTTAATTGGTGAGTATTGCAGAACTCCTTGGAAGTAAATGGACAAGAACAGGAACATTCCAAACAGTCCTGATCCAACAATGAGCGAAGTTAAATATGAAGCACCGCGATTGCGTTCAGTCAGAATACGAACTGGAAGCAATGGGTGACTGGAACGAGATTCGATCACAACAAAAGCAACCAACATAGCTATCGCGATGCCAAAGAAGGTCGTTGTTTCCGTCGCTTTCCAGCCGAGTTCGCCAGCTTTAGTAATGCCGTAGACCAAGGCAACCAATCCAACTGTTGATGTAACCGCGCCTGGAATGTCATAGCGAGTGTCTCCAGAGGCGCGGCTTTCTTTGATATTAGAAAGACCCAAAACAAATGCGATTAAGGCAATGGGAACATTCACTCCCAAGCACCAGCGCCATGACGCATACTCAGTTAAGAGCCCGCCCAGAATCAGACCGATTGCAGCGCCACCTGCAGACAGTCCGCCATAAACACCGAAAGCCTTGGCGCGTTCTTTAGAGTCTGTGAATGTGACAGTAATGAGTGATAGTGCCGCTGGCGCAAGAAGCGCTGCGAATACACCCTGGAGTGCTCGCGAACCAAAGAGCATGGCCTCGTTTTGAGCAAAGCCGCCAATGGCAGAAGCCCCAGCGAAACCTACCAAACCAACCAGGAATGCCTTTTTGCGTCCGGCATAGTCAGCGATACGACCACCTAGCAACAACAAACCGCCGAATGCCAATGTGTAGGCAGTAACCACCCATTGGCGGTTGGCATCGGAGATATTGAGATCAGCCTTAAGCGCTGGCAACGCGATGTTCACAATTGACGCATCCAAAACGACCATCAACTGAGCAATTGCGATAACTATGAGTGCTTTCCAACGTTTGGGATCGAGTTGAGTGGAAGGTACGGAAGCAGAGACGGACGACATATTTCTCCATAAACATTAGGGGGACCACTAATTAAACCACTTTCCTCATTGTGTGACGTTGTGGCATGCCCGATTTGCTGCGAATTTGACCCAAGTCACAATTGTGTTGTGCTGTAAAGGGAATAATGCCCATAAACACATCTTTCGAGTTACCGTTTATTCATGACCCAGGAACAACGTTTCGATTCAATTGGGAAAGTCAATACCTTTGAGTTGCGGCGATATCACACATGTGTCATCGCCGAAGTGTCGGTGAAGAGCGATTTTGAGTCCGCTGGAAGTTCAGGCTTTCGCCCACTTTTTGGATACATTGCAGGGGCAAATCATTCCCGAGCAAAAGTGGCAATGACTAGTCCTGTGATTCAAGA
>CAESAJ010000020.1_pt1 | contig 12692 bp, 13 predicted proteins | sample 7263501 | NCBI WGS metagenome assembly CAESAJ01 (sample SAMEA6814084, study PRJEB35770) | uncultured Actinomycetes bacterium | biome: Freshwater; feature: Freshwater reservoir; material: water | place: Czech Republic | collected 2017-05-23 | depth 30m m
ACTCGCAGACCGACACATCATGTCGCTTATCGAACCACTTCCATACGTAAAGGATTCGAACGGGATTCCCATCCTCGACACGTCGGACGAGGCCCTCGTCAAGGTCGTCGCCATCGCATCCGGACTTGGCGCATCATCGGCGTACACATGGCTCAAGATCCCTGCCAGCTCCCGCATGTCCGATGTCGCGGGTGCAACTACCCTGCCTATCCTGATGCTAGGCGGCGAGCCTGGTCCCAACCCAGACGCACAATTCGCTCGGTGGGAAATTGCCATGTCAGAGCCAAATGTGCGTGGCCTTGTGGCTGGGCGCACACTTTTGTATCCCTCGGTTGGTGAGCCAGAGGACGCCGTCATGCGCGCATCCTCGGTGATCCGACCCAACTCACACCCAACGAAAGGCGCATAATGACTTGGTTTCATCCAGCAGGAACACTGACGAACGGTGCCGCTGACGTGCACGTTACTCCAGAGAACGCAGGTTGGGCATACAGCGGACTGCGCGTCTACACGCTCACCTCCGGGACTCCCGTCACTGTCGTGCTTGACGGCGAAGAGGGTGTCATCGTTCCGCTATCGGCCCGCAATATTCGGGTCGAAATCGATGGTGCCGAATTCACTCTTGAGGGACGCGTTGGAGTTTTCGATTCGGTGTCTGACTGGATTTACGCACCGGTCGAGTCACATTTGACCCTCAGCGCAGACTCCGGAGAGGTTGCTATATGCACTGCGCGCGCAACAGAGGTCTTTCCCGTTGCTCACATCCAAGCCGCGGACGTTTCGGTCGAGGTTCGCGGATCAGGTCAAGCGACACGTCAAGTCACAAACATCGCCACCCCCGGCTCGTTCACTGCGGCCCACAAAATCAACGTGTGTGAAGTGATCACCCCCGGTGGAAACTGGTCATCGTGGCCACCGCACCGCCACGACGGGATCGGCGACTGTCTCACCAACAATGAAGAGATTTACTACTTCCGCATCGGGCACACCGACAAGCCTCATGGCGACTTGACTGGAACCGGCCTTTTCCGCGTGTACACCGTGGACGGATCGGTTGATGAAACTGTCACCTTAAGAGACGGTGATGTTTATGTGGTGCCACAGGGATATCACGGACCATCCGTCGCGGCGCCAGAGTACCCAATGTACTTCCTCAACGTCCTTGCAGGACCCGCGAATGACCGCTCGATGGCGTTTTGCGACGACCCCAGCCACCACTGGATTCGCGATTCGTGGAACACCCAAATTCAAGACCCCCGTTTACCGTGGACCACGGCACACGGCCGAACCGGAAGGTAATAAAAATGAATCGACGTATTGGAGTTGCTGTCCTTGGCTTGGGCTGGATGGGACAGGCGCACGCGCGCTCAATGCTGCGTATCCCCTCACTGTTCCCAAATCGCTCATTTGACCCTGTCCTGGTTGTTTGTGCGGACACGGAGCAAGAGCGCCGAGAGCGTGCAGTTCGAGACTTCGGATTCGAACGCGCCGTTGCCGACTGGCACGACGCCGTTCACTCGGATGACGTCGATGTTGTCTGGGTTACCGCTCCTAACATGCTGCACATCCCGATGATTGAAGCAGCCACTGCAGCGGGCAAAGCTGTTTTCAGCGAAAAGCCGATTGGTGGAAAACCTGAGCAGACGGTTGCAGCATTCAACGCGGCACAAGCAGCGGGCATCCGAAGCGGTGTCGGCTACAACTATCTGTGGGCTCCACTGGTCCTGCACGCACGCGAGCTCATCAGATCTGGCGCACTCGGCGAGATCACACACTACCGCGGTCGCTTCCTGTCAATGTACGGCAGTGACGAACTCGGTCTGTTGACATGGCGATTCATCCTGAACCAAGCCGGCTACGGAGTAACGAGTGATATTCTCAGCCACTCCATTTCGCTAGCCCAGTTCCTCATCGGAGACATTGTCGATGTTGTTGGCATGAAGAACACCACGATCCCTGCGCGACCCCTGCCGACCGGTGCCGCTAGCCACTATGGTCGCGGTCGACCAGAGGATCCCAAGGGTGTCGTCGAAAACGAAGACTTCGCCTCGATGCTGTGCCACTTTGAGAACGGCGCGACTGGAACATTCGAAGTCAGTCGAACAATGGTTGGGCCTGAAAGTCAGAATGCGTTCGAGGTCTATGGAACCAAGGGTTCACTCTCGTGGAATCTTGAAAAGATGAATGAATTGCAGTACTACGAACTCACAGAAGACCCGAGCTCAGGATACAAGACCATCTTCGGTGGTGAACGTTTCCCCTTCCACGGCGCGTTCTCGCCCGGACAAGCAAACCCAATCGGACTCGAGGACCTCGTTGCGATTGAAGACTTCTCGTTCCTCGAGGCGTTAGCAACCGAAGCTCCGTTCTCGCCCAGCTTCCGCGAGGCCGTGGATGTCGTGAATGTTCAGCAGGCACTCATTGAATCGTGGGATTCGAAGACTTGGGAAACAGTTGTCGACTTGGCAGGGGGCACTGGCAGAAAGTAAGGCCGTCCAACTAACAACTGCGCAGGCGCGTGTTCACTCAGCTAACGATTCTCGACGGACAGAATGTCCCGCTCAGACTAGGAGATGTTTTGCGCGCTCGAAGGGATTCGAACCCCTAACCTTTTGATCCGTAGTCAAATGCTCTATCCGTTGAGCTACGAGCGCTTACATTTCGTTACCAATTTCTTGGAACTTCGATGCAATTGTTGCTTGCGCAACAGTTCATAAGTGTAACCCACACAGTACATTTGGCGAAAATGCTGTATTCCACTGCGCTAACTCCATACTTGTCACGATGTCATTCAAGGTCACAGGTAGCAGGCAGAATCTCCTTATGGAACATGTCTGGGGTGAGAGGTTACGCGAGCAATTCGGGCGCGATCTTGATCTTCGTGTCATTCCAGCCAGAACTGCGGAATTGGCTGCGATGCCAGAATGGCTCGATGCAAGCATTTCAGTTGCCTTAACTAGGCGGGGCATACATGAATTGTTCGCTCATCAATTGACCGCGCTTAATGAAATTCACCAAGGTAACAATGTGGTGATTGCCACAGGAACTGCTAGCGGCAAATCACTGACCTACCAAGTCCCCATGATGCAAGCAGTTGTCACAAACCCCAAGGCCCGAGCACTTTACCTAGCCCCAACAAAAGCACTCGCACGCGACCAAGAACGTGCGCTTACCGAATTTGGACTGCCGCAGGTGAACGTGTGCGCTTATGATGGCGATTCGGATCAGGGTGAACGAAAATTTGCTCGTGACATGGCAAACATTTTGGTGACAAACCCAGATATGTTGCACCATTCCATGTTGCCTGGCCATTCCAAGTGGGCCTCTTACTTTCGTAACCTTGAAGTTATTGCTGTCGATGAGTGTCACACCTACAAGGGGATTTTTGGCGCTCACGTTTCAAATGTGCTCAAACGACTGATTCGAGTATGCGAGTCCTATGGTTCCACGCCGATAATCGTGATGGCCTCAGCCACTCTTGCCGAACCTCACGCACATGCACATATGCTTACCGGCCAAACTTTCACACCGATTGTTCATGACACATCTGCCCGCAGTTCCATAACTATCGGCCTCACTTTGCCCGAACCGACATTAGGCACCTCGTTCGAAGGCGATGTCGTTCGAAAGACAGCTATTGCTCAGGGCGCGGGATTGCTTACTGAGCTTGTTCAAGATCGCATTCGAACTCTAGTTTTTCTGCGATCGCGTAAAGCCGTCGAGACAGTTGCAACCATTACGCGCGAAAGCTTGTCGCAAGAAAATCCTGAATTGACTGGAACTGTCACGTCATATCGTGGAGGCTACTTGCCTGAAGAACGTCGCGACATCGAGCGTCGACTTCGATCCGGCGAGATTTTGGGATTAGCCACGACCAATGCATTGGAACTCGGTATTGATATTTCTGGACTCGATGCAGCTGTGCTGACCGGCTGGCCCGGGAGTCGAGCTAGTTTTTGGCAACAAGTGGGTCGGGTCGGTCGTGATGGCACAGATGGATTAGTCGTCATGATTGCAAGTGACAACCCCATGGATCATTACCTCGTCACACACCCTGAACACATTTATGGTGCCGCGGTTGAAGCAGCTGTGTGTGACCCCACCAATCCGCTTATTCTGGCTGGACATCTGACTTGCGCCGCGGCTGAGATTCACCTGACCGATGATGAGATATCTCGATTTGGCCCACTTCCACTGGTCGAACGTGTGTTGGCTGAGTTGTGCACTGCTGGACTACTGAAGAAAAGGCCCACTGGTTGGTACTGGAATGGTCGATCTCAGGCACACTCAGCGGTGGACATACGTGGCGCAGGTAAGTCACCTATTCGCATAGTTGACACCACCAGTGGCCAAATGTTGGGCACAGTTGAAGCTGCCTCTGCCTGCAGACAAGCACATGAAGGTGCAGTTTATGTCCACCTTGGCGAAACATTTTTGGTTGAACAGTTGCTTCTCGATGAAGATGTGGCCCTGGTAAATCCAACGAATGTCGATTACTCGACATACGCTCGCGAAATCTCGAATGTTGCCGTGGTCGAGACAGATACTTCGTGCACGTGGGGTGCAGCAACATTGCATCGCGGAATTGTGGATGTCACTGAGCAAGTAATTGGCTACCAAAAGCGTCGCAACCTCACATCACAAATCATTGGGGACGAACCTCTTGATCTGCCGGAACAAACACTTCGTACTCAAGCAATGTGGTGGACAGTTCCCCAATCTGTTATGAACGAATTGCAGATTGGTGATGTTGCTGGATGTGTGCATGCTGCTGAACATGCCGCAATTGGTATGTTGCCGCTATTTACGCTGTGTGATCGTGCCGACATTGGAGGTATGTCGATGGCAGAACATCCTGACACTGGGATGCCCACGGTATTTATCTACGATGGACATCTTGGTGGCGCTGGGTTTGCTTACCGCGGCTACGAGCTAGCGTCGCAGTGGCTTGGTGCAACTCACGACACAATTGCAGCCTGTTCATGCAGCGATGGATGCCCTTGGTGTGTGCAGTCACCTAAATGCGGAAACAATAATTCACCGCTAGATAAACAAGCTGCAGCGCGCCTGCTCAATTTCATGGCAGAGCAATCACGGGTCTAGCTCATCAATTCCTACGCGAGCACGAGCTGATATCGAAAGTACATCAGCTATCCGCCACGGCAGATGTGAGACGGACGTTGTTTCCACTTCAACCGTGTCGCCTGCAATGTGGCACACACTCAATGCCACACCATTAGCTTGTGCGACTGCTTCTGCTGAGTCACATGCGAATGCAGACTCAACGTACAACGTGTGCGCTCCCGCAATTGCCGCCAAATCTGCTGCACCTTGCAACTTATGTTTTGCCACAATTGCCCAGGTCATAACGCAGACCACTGGGATAAATACCAGAGCGCAAATGGCCATAGAAATCGCCAGCACAGTTACTGCACCCTGATCATTAGAACGTTCATGCCGCGGTGTGGGGCAACGTTTCCGCTGGCGAGATTGGTGCAGCGAGTTAATCTTGTTCAAAATCATTTGCCGTTAACTCCACAAGTGCAACTGCAGATTCCGAAATCTTGATGGTTCCCACGGGAAGACCCATGGGTGGGGACTTCTGCGCCGATATAGTGACTCGCAATATTTCGCCATTTTGGGTAACGCTCATCTGACCACTTTTTGATATTTCCTTCTGAAGTGAATCTGGGATGACATCACCTCGAGCAATTATTCGCACCGTACTTTGCGCTAGCCCGATCAGGTGTAGATGCTGGACGACTAATGTTGCGGCCCAGGCAATCAAATATCCGACGAATGCCATGATTGGGAGGACCACCGCCAATTCAACAACCGCATAGCCGCTATCACTAACGCGGTGATCCTTCCAACCTTTACGCATTCCTATCCGAACACATATCCAAATGCTTGTCGGAAAATGGTCCAGATAAGATCTTTCATTTCCGTACTTGTAATTATCTTGATCAGTAAGCCACCAAGTCCCGCAGCAGCGACCGTGCCAACTGCATATTCTGCAGTGGTCATACCATCATCAGACTTCAGCATCTCTAAGCGCACTTTAAGTCTCTGTTTCATTTTGACTCCTCAAGTGAAAGCGCACAATGCGCGCAGCAATGTTCTCTCGTGACGGCGCAGTAGTGAATCACCACGATCGAGATGTGAACTCCTAGCCAATGTGGGAATCTAGATGTTCGCAAAAAGCGTTACTGTCAGCGGTACAACTGCGACTGCAATGAATGCTGGAAGAAAGCACAGCCCTAAGGGGATGACAGATTTAACAGATAGCGCTCGTAGTCCTTTAATCATTTCGGCATGATCCTGTTCGTTAATGTGTCTTGCGATACCTCGCAATGAATTCCCACACTCACTCCCATTCCGATGTGAAGTTGTCAGCAGCACGCACGGCAATTCCATCTGCAAGTGAGCATCCCGGATTGGAAATAGTGCAGTCTCTACACCTTGACCATTCTTGAGATTGTTCACTGCTTGAATTGATGCAGCTTGCATGCTTAGAGGCCCATGTTCAGTTAAGAGTTCCAGGGACGCTGCAAGAGTCAGACCTGTACTCAGGCTCATGGACAGTAACAATACATATTGGGAAACATCATTTGCACTTGGACTGGACCGACGTGGCACTACGTCTTTTGACTTTGTGTGAACTTTTACCGTGGGGGCTTGTGCAGGTAATGGTGTTACCAAGTAGACCGCGGCCCATTCAAGCAGGAATATGGCAAGCTTCATCTCGATGTAGCGCGCTTGACCATCTTTGAAAGCCAGTACACACCGATACCCTCAAGTACGATTCCGACCATCCCACACACTCGACCCATTGACGTGGATGCCAGCCAGTTCAGTGAATTTGCTCCCAGTATGAGTGACAGGAGTATCCCGACGGCTGGTAATGCCGCCAGGATTATGACGCTCGCGCGAGTGCTTGCAATTTCTTGCCTCATAAGTGTGTTTCTATTTTCTTCTTGCTTTATGTGTTCCAAAATGGATGTAAGCATTCCAACCATTGACATTCCCGTTTGCTGAGAAATCTTTGCTGCCACAACAAGTGGGGCCAGGTTACTGAGTTGTTGATTACTAACATCTCTATTCAAAGCTTCACTCACGTCGGACTGCCTCCGCAAGGCAGATTTTGTGTGTCTGAGAAAAGGCTCAGGGGTTTCAGACAAGGCCATGGAAAGAGCCGGCTCAAAATGTAAACCGGCCCCCAAATATGACGTGCACAGCAATACTGTGTGAGTAATCTCAGCAGACCAATTGGTCGGTGTTGAAACTCTCCCAATCAGAGATCTAGTGGTTTTTCTGACCCGACGAGATAGCCCCCCGGCGAGATCTTTACTATCGGGTAGCGGCCAATGAAGATACGCAGCAACAAAAATTAGGGATGCAGAAAAGGCCTTCATTACGCAGTTCGCAGCCGAGATATATTGAGATCTGTTGCTGAACCTTGAGCCAGTGAAAGAACTTCATGGAGTTCAAACGATCCAACAGAATTGGCCCGTATCTGAGCCACATTGCAAACTATTCTTGAACCCTCATGATTGCGCTGCATGTGAATCACGGCATTAAAGGCAGCAGCAAATTGTAGGTCAGCCACATCAGTGGTCATCCCGCTGAGACTAGCCAAGGCCTTAACTCTTGCAGGAACATGATGAATTGCATTTGCGTGAAGTGTTGCTGCGCTCCCACGATGGCCTGTATTAAGAGCAAGAAATAGATCAGATATCTCGGCTCCGCGCACTTCGCCTACAACTATGCGATCCGGTCGCATACGTAACGACTGTCGCACTAAAACTGACATAGGTATCGCCCCGACGCCTTCGATATTCGCAGATCGGGCCTGCAGTCCTGCCAAATTTGGATGCTGGACATTAAGTTCGCCCGAATCTTCGATAAGAACTATCCGCTCATTTGCAGGAACTTCTTGCAGCATCGCAGCTAACAATGTTGTCTTGCCTGTACCCGTACCACCGGTTATCAAGAAGTTTTGTCTAGATTGCACAATCTCCATCAGGAGTTGGTGCACTCGCTCGTCCTGATTTTTTAAAACATCAGTCAACGACGTACTCGGCTCCCGCGGTATCCGAATGCTGATATGGGTTTTGCGGACCAGCGGCGCAATGATGACATGACATCGTGCACCATTGGAGAGTTCAAAATCTGCAAATGGACTGAGATGATCTAGCTTTCGGTCTGCCTGTCGTGCCAGCCGAACCGCAAAATCTCGCAGGTCGTCCTCGTTGCGCCATTTCGCGTTTACCTTCGAAAGCCCACCTGCACTGTCTATCCACACATCATCGTGGCCATTGACCAAGATGTCGGTCAGACCATCCATTCGTAACAGGTCATGCAGAGGTCCAAACCCAACAAGATCGGCGTAGATACTTCGAGCTAAAACAGCCAGTGTGTCATTGCTGCAGACCGGGTCGATTTGTCGAATACAACTGACAACAATTTCTGGGGTTATTGGTCCCACATGCGATGCAAGTTTGCTCCGAACCTGGGAAAGAACTTCATCAAACTGCATGAAGGTGCGGCTGTTCAATCAGGTGTCCAGCTAGGTGAGCCGTCGCTCGGGTAATTCCCGCTACATTGATGGCGTTGAATCCAAGACCCTGTTCCAACTGCTCTACGAGTCGTGTACTTGTGGCAAACGTTGACCACAATGGCATGTCAAGAGTTTCGGCCACAGTCATAGGGTCCAGCACACATCCTGGAGTCTGGCGCACAATCAGGCCATGCTTTTGTTCAACACTGCGCATTCGAGAACGAGTCTTAAGCGCTGTTGCTACTGCAGGTATCGAATTTGTTGTGATGTAGCAAATAGCATCTGCCTGATTAAGCAGTTGGTGGCCTGAATGAAGCAGTTGTGCGCCCGCGTCGAGAATAACAAATTCGCAATCTGCGGCAAGGTTACGCGTAACAGCACACATGGTGTCAATGTTCACTTCGGTAAATTCCTGAGTGTGTGAAAGTACTGCGAAAGTGTCAGTGCTCGGAAGGGAAGTGAGCACACTGTTTCCCTTAATCCCCGCCGAACGCACAATGTCCTTCCATCTAGTGCCCGGATGTTTTTCTATACCTGCAAGCAATTGCAGTCCGCTTGACTGGTCATCGCAGTCAACTAAGCAGGTTGAAAATCCGGCTGAGCCCAAATGGTGAGAAAGGATGCCTGAGAAAATCGATGCCCCAGAACCTGGGACTAGCGGAACTAATGCGACGATTGTTGCTTGAACTTCGGGTTCGTTGACCAGCAATCCCAATAAGAGATTGCGCTCATTCGGTAGCTGCACAATTGTGGATGCCGAAATTCGGCTAGCCAAATTCCAATGGGGTGGACCCGGTGTTGACCAAGTTAATACTGCAATGTCTGTTCCACATGCTTTCAGCTGTTCTATATCCACATTGCCAGCAGTATCAGAAGACGAGTCAACGAGTAACAATCTGCAAGTAGTTATGGAAGATTCATCCAGTCTCTCCATGACCCGAACTGGTAGCTGTGCGACGGCTGCAATCGTCTTTACCTCAGCAATTGTCTCTTCATCAGAGCTAAGTAAAACTAACTGATTCATAAGTACACCCCCTACATAAGAGTGGACTTGATTCGGGAAATCAAGATAGTGCGCTAGTTATTCGTGCGCAAGGGGATGTTGTGGAAAAATCTCACGCTACCGATTTAAAAGATGAAGGTCCCCTCGGGGGTGAGGGGACCAACACCATCGATACGGGGGCGTATCGATGTCACACAAAATGTATGACACCTTTACTTTTCACTATCGGGCAAATTTTTTCAAGTGCCGAATTGGAATCATGAAGTTTCCACGCCTTCGGTGGATTCCATCTTCGCAACCGAAGACGCAGAACCGACGATAGCTTGACAGAATGCCTCGAGATATTCCGTCACCGCTGGCACTCCGCCTTGCATATATCGCTTTAGTGACTTGACGTAGTCCGGCCGACCCAACATGTACTGACCATATTCAATTGCGCACAATCCCAGGGGATCAAAGCCTTTACCCTTAATGATCATCCGGGCGCTAGCCCGAGCAATCAAATCTGAACCACGACTAAATGGTCGCAAAACGCACAGTTGCGCATGAACAATTGCCGCCATAAGAACAGCAGGTGCCTGGGACTGCACAATCATGTCACTTATTGAATTCAGGGTCGGATGTATCACTCGTGCATCAGGAACCGCACCCAAATGCAGTGGATCGTCCACGTCATTATTTGTTCGTGGTTGTCCGCGGTTCTCATCACCTTCTATCAGCAAATGCAATTGTGCCCACACCTGGCTTGGCGCTTTCAGAAACATTGAGGAAAGTTCATCTGCTCGCGCAGTGATGAGCAATGCTGAGTTCGCCAAATCTCCCATGGCAGATTTTTGTGGATCAACCAAAACATCTGGCGGCATTACAGTGCCATCAAGGGCTGCAGATGAATATCCCGACAGCCTTCGTACAAACACCGTAAACGCATCACCCTTGTTTCGTACACTTCTGTTCCAACTCAATTCGTCCAAACTGGCATTGGCCACAGAACACAACCGAGAAATCTCAGGTTCTTGTGATAACTCGAGAAGAAAGTCATCCATCAGGATGCGCCGAACTGTTTCAACCAGTTGATGAGATGGATCTCTATTTCATCTGGTGCCTGCTCTGGCAGTAAGTGTCCTGCATCTAATTCATGCGATGTCCATTCACCACGGGCCCAATGATGAGAGTCCAATGATGTTTGCAACAGAATGCTTGAATCTCGCGTGCCATGAATGTTCAGTACTGGAATGGATATTCCATAATCCATGTCGGCATTAAATTTCCGGCCATCTGGACGCGGGATTGAACGCATGGCCCAACGGTGAAATTCGATTGCACAATGCGAGGTTTTGCCACAGAGAAACGCCTGGCGGTACACGGCTTCGATTTCTGGATCTAGTCGATCTGGCTTCATCCACTCGTTAAGGATTCGACCAACGCCAAGAGCGCCGTCTCGCTCCAAAGACCGCTCCGCTAACCACGGTCGTTGTAGTCCAATGACATACGACAGTGCTCGGATTTGAGCTGGGTTGGTAAGCATCGCTGAACGTAATGCGTTGGGGTGCGCAGCAGAAATTGTCCCAAGCGCGCGAACCACATTCCCTTGAAGAGTTGCAGCGGTCCACGCAATCAGGCCACCAACTCCGTGGCCAATCACGATTGCTTCTTGATGGCCCAGCGCACGAATCACACCGTTGACATCAGCTGCCAATGTTCGTGGGTCATAGCCTCGAGGAGGGTGATCACTTGCACCGTAACCTCTCATGTCCATCGCAACAGCGGTGAAGCCCAATTCAGCTACGGGACCAAGCAAACGACGCCAAAGCCACCAAAATGTTGGAAATCCATGGACAAAAAGCACCATTGGCCCAGAGCCCTGAACGGCCACATGGAAGCGGCTGCCGTGAGCATGAACGATTGTGTGTTCCCACGGACCAGCAATCTTTATTGGATCAGAGTTCATTAGTCCTTACGAGGCTTGATCAGGCCACGCACACTTGTCATTGTTGTGTTGAGGGCCGCAACCGATTTTCCAGGAGATGCGGCTTTCTTCATTCTGTTGATTCCAAAAAGTGCAAAGAACCCACCCAGTAAAAAGAGTCCACCACCCACTATAAGAAAACTTGCCCACAAAGATAACCCAGCGGCGTTGATTGCAAACGCTCCTGCGACAAACAACAAGATGATACCCAGATTGAGCATGGCGAGAGCCATGACAAAAGCAACCAATGACACCGTTGCAGACTTCGCACTTTGTTGGAGTTCAGCCTTAGCAAGTTCGATATGTCCGCGCACTAGAGCCTTGGCATCAGTCGCAATTGACTCCAAGAGTTTGCCAATTTTCAGATTTTCTTGCGAGCCTGGTGTTTCGCTATCCATAGTGAACCTCCTCAGGCTTCAATCGTATCTCTGTCAATCACCTATTGGGTAACGGCCAATAATGCGAGAACGTACCCGAATTATCAACAGTGCAGCACAAATAGCCAGAACATTTGTGATGACGATGGCCAACTTCGCAGTGTCTAAGGTCCCGGGTGCACTAACAAAACTTACTTGACTCACCAGTAACGCAACGGTAAATCCAATTGCAGCTAACTGCCCAACGACCAGAACATCCCACCAGGACAGTTGTGGGTTGAGTCGGCCTCGCAACACGATTGTTGCAAATCTTGCACCTAATGTGACACCCAAAGGCTGCCCAAAAATCAGACCCAACATGATTCCGAGCAAGAGCGGCTCTCGCAGGCTCTGGCCTAAGTTGACCTCTGACAGTGAAATTCCCACGGACAATAAGGCAAACACTGGAACACACACATTTGCGGAAATTGGTCGGAGCATATGTTCGACACGCTCTCCGGGTGATTCAGATTCTTCGCTATCTCGAACAGTTCGCATAGCCATCCCAAGAGCGACTCCTGCGACGGTTGCATGAATTCCACTGTGATACATGAAATACCAAGCAGCGCATGCCAGTACTAAGTGCAGCCATACCGCAGATATTCTGCGTCTCTGCAAGAGTGCGAACACTGCGATGCTGACCACCGCTGCGCCAGCATAAACTCCGTTGAAGCCGTGACCGTAGAAAATTGCAATGACAACAATCGCGCCCAAGTCATTGACAACGGCAAGTGTGAGCAGAAATGA
>CAESAJ010000021.1_pt1 | contig 12562 bp, 11 predicted proteins | sample 7263501 | NCBI WGS metagenome assembly CAESAJ01 (sample SAMEA6814084, study PRJEB35770) | uncultured Actinomycetes bacterium | biome: Freshwater; feature: Freshwater reservoir; material: water | place: Czech Republic | collected 2017-05-23 | depth 30m m
ATACGACAATTGCAGTGCCTGGCTTGATTGGCGCAGAGGCCGCATTGGCATATTTAGGAATCTCCGTGCAGCCTCCTACTGCGACTTGGGGCGCAATGCTGGAAGAGTCGGTTGGCTACTTCACGGTAGACCCATTCTATTTATTTGTACCATTGACCATGCTTTTGGCGGCGGTGTTGTCATTTAACTTGCTCGGTGATGCACTGCGAGATGCGCTTGATCCAAAAGCAGAGCACTAGGAATTCCGATGGCGATTAACAGTTATCGGATGGATTCGAAAGAATCAGGGAACACAAAGATCCATCAGGATCACATCTGGAAGGACAACCTATGAAGATAACGACAGGCACCCGCTTTGGCGTTGGTGCAGCGTCGATTGCTCTTTTGCTTACCGCTTGCGGTGGTGGAGCATCGGGTGGAGCTAAAGGTGGAACTCTAACTATCCTCACTGAGGCTGAGCAGATTTTGCACCTAGATCCACAGCGCAACTACACCGGTGAGGATCTTGCTTTTGCTAGCGGGTACCTCAACCGAACTCTTACTCAGTACACGCTGAGCAAGGACAACAATGAGGCATCCACCCTCGTTGCCGATGCAGCTACCGATACCGGTACGCCTTCAGAAGGTGGCAAAGTTTGGGCCTTCACGCTACGTGATGGCCTCAAGTGGCAAGACGGATCCCCTGTGACATGTGAAGACTTCGCATATGGCATCTCGCGCACTTTTGCAACTGACATCATCACAGATGGGCCAACATACGCAATTTCAATGTTGGACATTGCTAAAGATGCTGAAGGTGACTCAGTGTACAAAGGTCCGTATGTTGGCGACCCAGCCACGCAGGCACTTTTTGACAAGGCAGTTGCGTGTGAAGGTAACAAAATCACATTTACCCTCGCGAGCCCCGCAGCTGACTTTAACTACACAGTCACGCTGAGCTCATTTGCCGCAGTGCCCAAGGCACTGGACAAGGGCGAAAGTTATGACGATGCAGTTCAGTCCAACGGTCCTTACAAGATTGAGTCCTATGTTAAAAAGGACAAACTTGTTTTGGTCCGTAATGATCAGTGGAGTGCATCTAACGATTCATTCCGTCCTGCATTACCAGATCGCATCGAGTACTTATTCTCGCAGCCAGCACCTGTTACTACAGAGCGCTTGATGGCTGATGCCGGTGACGATGCGCGAGCAATTTCACCTGAATCAGTAGATCCAGCCAAATTGGCTTCAGTGTTTAGCGATGCTAAGTACGAAAAGCGTCGATTCAATGAATTCGATCCATATGTTCGCTACTACGCAATCAATACCAAGAAGGTCAATAACGTAAAGCACCGACAGGCCATCTTGGCTTGTTTGGACCGCGAAGTCCTTCGCAAGATTGCGGGTGGCGATTACGCAGGTGAATATGCAGATGGTGTTGTTAAGCCAAACATTGGTCAGGACTACGCACCAACAGGGCTATGGGATAGTTTGCTTGGCGATGTCGTTCCAGCTACTGGCAACGTAGAACTAGGCAAGAAGCTCATTGCAGAGGCGGGCGAAGCATTCCCAAATCCATTGGTCTTTGACTATGGCAAGAGTGAAGTTGCTGACAAGGCTGCAGCTGCAGTTCAGTCATCACTTGCTCGTTGTGGAATCACAGTGCAACTTAATGGCCTAGAGCCTGGCGGTTATTACGGTGTTGTGCTTGATCCTGAAAAGCAGGGTGGCATGTCTGCCGGCGGTTGGGGACCAGACTGGCTAAACGCTTCGACGGTTATCCCAGAACTGTTCACACCAAGTGGCGGTTTCAACATGTCGCAGTACGACAATGCAGCATTCAACCAGAAAGTTGCCGATGCAAAGGTCATCTCTGACCGCGCAGCGCAAGCTAAGGCATGGCAGGACCTCAACAAGGAAGCAGCTCAGCTTGCCCTTGTTGTTCCTACCCGCTTTGGTCTAGAGCAACGCCTTGTCGGCTCAAAGGTTGAGGGTGCCTACATTTGGGGACCATATGGCTCATGGCCATATGCCTCGCTAGGTGTAACCAAGTAGCACTAATCGAAGTGTGTGAGCGGATACTCGTATCCGCTCACACACTTTCGGTGCGTGAGATTCACATTGAAGAACACGCAAAATTCCACGAGTATCACGGTATGAGGTGGATTGAATTTGACTAAGAAATACCTGGTGGAAGGGGTGTGAAATGTTTCCTTATGTAGTTCGTCGACTGATTTTGATGGTGTTACTCCTCATCGTGCTCAGCGCGGTGACATTCGCCCTTTTCAATGCAGTTCCAACCGATCCAGCTCGACTCACGTGTGGAAAGACCTGCACACCAGATATCGTTGCAGCTAATCGGATACGACTGGGACTGGATAAACCACTTGTCGTGCAATATCTTGATTGGTTCAAGGGAATTTTCCTAGGACGAGACTTTGGTTCAGGAACGCAAGTGTTCCACTGTGACATTCCATGTCTTGGCTATTCGTTTAAGAATGGTGAACAAGTAACCACCATGATCTTGGCCGCCATGCCAGTTACGATGTATCTCGCTCTTGGCGCATTTGTACTGTGGATGGTTATTGGTACCCTCACCGGAATCTATGCGGCGAAGCATCGTGGTAAATGGCAAGACAAAGTAATTATGGGCATCGCGCTTGTTGGATATTCTTCACCAGTGTTTTTCGTAGGGCTCTTGCTTCTGATTTTCCCGGTGGTCAGATTTCACTGGCTACCGTATCCCGATTACACATCCCCCCTCTATGACTTCCCACAATTTCTGGGCACAATGATTTTGCCCTGGATAGCTCTTGCAACGTTGTACGCCGCGTACTACACCCGGCTGACTCGATCTCAGATGCTCGAAACCATGAGCGAAGATTTCATTCGAACTGCTCGAGCAAAAGGACTTTCTGAACGCGTCATCGTTCGCAAACATGCATTCCGTGCTGGATTAACGCCGATCGTGACTTCGGCCGGTTTGGATCTGGCTGGCTTACTAGGTGGCGCTGTCATCACTGAATACATATTTAGTTTGCCCGGACTTGGTCGGCTCGCTATCCACTCGGTCACTGACTATGACCTGCCCACCCTGACGGCAACCACATTGGTTGCCGCAGCATTTATCATCTTTGCTAATTTGATTGTTGATATTCTTTATGCAGCGATTGACCCAAGAGTGCGATTGTCATGACCGAACCGGTATTGCGAGTGACCAATCTGAATGTGGAGTTCACGACCGAAGACGGCATTGTGCGCGCAGTTGATGATGTCAGTTACGAAATCCATAGAGGGAAAACTCTGGCTATTGTGGGTGAATCTGGCTCAGGAAAGAGCGTCTCGAGCCTGGCTGTAATGGGGCTCATTAATTCATCCGGCGCAGCTATTACCGGCAGCGTGAAGTACGGCGACCAAGAACTTATTGGCAGCGACCCAGAAGATGTCCGCAAATTGCGCGGAAATCGGATTGCCATGATTTTCCAGGATCCGCTCAGTTCATTGCATCCGTATTACACCATCGGTAATCAACTTATTGAAGCAATTCAGGCGCACCAGGACGTATCAGATGAAATAGCCCACGTGCGTGCTGCTGAAATGCTCACTCGTGTCGGGATTGCATCCGTTGAGCAGCGACTCAATGATTTTCCACATCAGCTTTCTGGTGGCATGCGGCAACGCGTAATGATTGCGATGGCTTTAGTTAATGAACCAGATGTTCTGATTGCGGATGAACCCACCACAGCTTTAGATGTGACAGTGCAGGCTCAAATTCTTGATTTACTGCGTGACCTTCAAAAAGAATTTGGAACCGCCATCATCCTCATCACGCACGATTTAGGTGTCGTTGCAGATCTCGCTGATGAGGTGCTTGTGATGTACGGGGGCAGCGCAGTTGAACAAGCACCCGTGCGCGAACTCTTCTATGAATCGGGTATGCCATACACATGGGGACTATTAGCATCAATCCCTCAGGTTCAAACCACACGAGAGCATCTTGATCCCATACCAGGATCACCTCCTTCACTCATTGACCTACCTCCGGGCTGTGTTTTTGCACCTCGATGCAGCTACACCAGCCAAGTTGCACAAAACTTGTGCCATACGAAAAAGCCAGCTCTTGAGGAAATTTCGCCGGCACATTCGGCTCGGTGCCATTTAACTGCTACGCAACGAAGCGACATAAGAGTCCAACGTGGAATTGGGAAGGTGAGATAAATGACTGATGCAATCCTTCGCGTCACTGATCTCAAGAAGCATTTCCCTATAACTGAAGGCGGCATTTTTAAGCGCGATGTTGGCGCTGTGCGCGCAGTTGATGGCATCACTTTGGACGTTGAAGCTGGACGGACTTTAGGGATTGTTGGAGAGTCCGGTTGCGGAAAATCGACAGCAGGGCGTACTTTCCTTCGGTTGCTGGAACCAACTTCAGGAACTATTGAGTTTGATGGGCAGGATCTCACGAAATTATCTCGTCGAGATTTGAAGTTGATGCGTCGGTCTATGCAAATGATTTTTCAGGACCCATACTCATCCTTAAATCCACGCCACACGGTTGGCGCAATCATCAGTGCGCCGTTTGAGATTCAGCGAGTATCACCCGCAGGTGGAGTCAAACTTGCTGTCCAGACACTCATGGAACGAGTGGGATTAAATCCTGAGCATTACAACAGGTATCCCAATGAATTCTCCGGTGGACAACGCCAACGCATCGGAATTGCCCGAGCAATTGCCTTGAAGCCCAAATTAATTGTGTGTGATGAGCCAGTATCCGCATTGGACGTTTCGATCCAAGCGCAGGTATTGAACTTGCTTGATGATATTCAGCAAGAGTTCGGTATTGCTTATGTTTTTGTCGCGCATGACTTGTCCGTTGTTCGGCACATCGCAGATCGTGTAGCCGTTATGTATTTGGGCAAGATTATGGAGCAGGGTACACAACACCAGTTATACGATTCTCCAGCCCACCCATACACGCATGCTCTCTTGTCAGCTGTTCCAATTGCTGATCCTGACAAGGAGCGTGCTCGGGAAAGAGTCTTCCTGTCTGGAGAGTTGCCTAGTGCGAGTAACCCACCTAGTGGTTGTGTATTCCGTACTCGTTGCTGGAAAGCCACGGACCTATGTGCTACAGAAAAACCCCAGATGAAGGACATTGCTCCTGATCATCAGGTTGCCTGCCATTATCCAGAGATTTAGTTCTAGATTGATTTATAACTAAAGTAAAGAGTTCCGTTTATATCGACGTGCGAGACTCATTCAAATGTTGCTTGAGGAACTCAACTGACAAGAACATCAGGTTTTCTGCTACTACTTCTTGAGGTGTCATGTGAGTGACACCTGAAAGTGGCAAAACGGTGTGATCTTTGCGGTGAGCAAGTAGTTCGCTCGACAGCTTTAATGTGTGAGCGGATACCACGTTGTCATCGGCGAGACCATGTATCAGCATCAACGGACGAGATAGTTTGGCAGCGCGCTGGAAGAGGGAATTGTGCTGGTAAACCTGTGGGTCTGAATTGGGGTTCCCGAGATAACGTTCGGTGTATGCAGTGTCGTATAAGGTCCAGTCAGTCACCGGAGCACCTGCCACAGCTGCATGGAACACATCAGGCTCCTGCATTACTGCTAGGGCGCTGAGGTATCCACCGAATGACCAACCCATGATGCCTACCCGTGAGGCATCTACATCATCAGGGAAATGACTGGCCACGTCGCGAATCGCCGTGACTTGATCAGCAAGCACAGCTGTTACAAAGTCCAAGTGGATTGATTTGTCCCACAGTGGACCGCGACCAGGGGTACCACGTCCGTCCGCGATTACGACCACGAAACCTTGGTCGGCGTACCACTGATCTTCAACATAGGTAAGCGCGCCATCGAGCACCTGAGCACCATGAGGCCCGCTGTATGGGCGCATCAGAATCGGCAGTGCCTTAGATCCCATTTGATGGTCAGTCGGAAAAAGTACTGCCGTTTTGACTCGCTGTGGACCAGTTTCAAGTTGGTACACATTAGGCGTGATTGCTGGTGTTTCTGCGAGATTGTCAAACACATGAATTGGTGATCCGTTTAGCCACAATTCAAAAGTTCGGCTATGACTTTCAAGGCGAGACTGCACAACTACTCGGTAAAAGTCTGATCCCACTTCAACTTCACTTGTTGCGCTACTGATTCCGCCAACTGTGAGGTGTGTGGCTGTTCCTGCATAATCCACGCGCACAATTTCGCGCAGAGTGCTGTCGTAGGAGGCGATAACGTCCACATAAGTGTCGGTAACAGAAATTACCGAGTGCACCTGGAGCCCTTGTGGGCTAAAGCACGAGCCATTCATGGCAATGGCACGGGTATCGGTTGGCACATCGTCAAGTACCGAAATCACATTGTTGTTGTGGATTATTGGTTGTCCAGGTATGACTTCTAGAAAAGCGTCATCGTGAAGTGTGGCAAGTGTTGTGAGTGTGGTGCCAGCCAATGTGTAGTGGACAAAAACTTTTTGGTCGCGGCTTGATACTGAAATTATTGGCTGCGAATCCGAACTGCAGCGCACGTTGAGCAGGTATTCATAATCTTGTTTCGGCCAATTGATCTCTGTGAGCGCACCATTGAGATCAGACAAAAACAGAGATACCTCAGCATTTGGTGTGCCAGCAGCAGGGTAGCGCTGGGATATGGGTTCCTTTTGTGGATTGGCTGGATCACTAATCCACCACTGTTGCACGCTTGATTCGTCGCAACGCTCGACAATCAGCCCAGAATTATCGGCTAGCCACCACAAGCCGTGAGATCGGTCGAATTCTTCGGCTGCAATAAAGTCAGCCAGCCCCCATGTGACATGTTCTTCCGGGCTTTCCAAAGATCCAGCTATTACTGTCGTGTCAGATGACAGGACGTTTATGCAGTAAATCATTGCTCCGGTTGACCAGGCAATCATTGTGCCATCGGGTGATATCCGAGGATCGATGATCGGCCCTGGTGCGTCAAAAGTTCGGGTTGTTGCTGTGGCGACATCGGTGAAGAAAAGTTGGCCCGCAAGGGCAAAGGCAATGTGGTTTCCCATTTCGGAGCTGCTGTACGCGGTTATGCCACTTGTGGTCTCGCGAAGTCGCTCACGCCTTGCGCGCTCGGCTGCAGGAATGTCATCGGTATCGCTCAACAAGGAGCGCGGGTCAACGAGCTTTCTTTCGACGTTCTGGGCAATGTCATAAACCCAAAGCGAATTGACCGCATCACGACCGTGTTCAGAACGCAAAAAGACCACGGCTGCGCCCTGGTGCGTTATCGAAAAACTTCGCGGGGCGCCGAGTTGAAAATTACGGGTGGCAGCTTTTTGCCTTGGGAAACTGTGGGTCACGCTATCGATAATGCCACCGACCTGGGTGAAGTGGGAACTTATTCTCGTACAGTTGACTCATGTCAGCAGATCATCGACTTTTACTCGTCCACGCCCACCCTGATGATGAAACCATCGGCACTGGAGTGACCATGGCCAAGTACGCCCATTCCAAGGCTCACGTGACGTTAGTGACTTGTACTTTGGGTGATGAGGGCGAAATTTTGCTTCCAGAATTCGCACATCTTGCCGCTGACAAGCAAGATGCATTGGCAGCACACCGGGAAATAGAGCTTGGCCAAGCTATGGCTGAATTAGGTGTGACGGATTGGAGAATCCTGGGCGGATCCGGAAAATATCGTGACAGCGGGATGATGGGCACACCGCCAAACATCAGGGAAGACAATTTTTGGAAAGCTGATCTTCTCGAAGCAGCTCGATTGTTGGTGGAAGTGATTCGCGAAACTCGACCGCAGGTTCTTGTCACTTATGACGATTTCGGTGGCTACGGTCATCCCGATCATATTCAGGCACATCGAGTTGCTATGTATGCCGCAAGTTTAGCCGCAGCTCCATCTTTTGCCTCTGAGCTTGGTCCCGCTTGGGAAATTGAAAAGATATATTGGACGGCGTTCCCTATCAGTGTCATTAGGCAAGGCATCGAAGCACTCAGAGCTATGGGCGATCAAACGGAATTTGCTGCAAGCGAGCCCGATGAAATGCCATTTGCCTGCCCAGATGAATGGGTCACAACTGTTATCAACGCACCAGAATTTGCTGAACACAAGATAGCCGCGATGCGTGCACATGCGACTCAAATCAGCACGGACGAAGGCTTCTTCGCATTGTCAAACAATTTGGGATCACAAGTCATGGCTTCTGAATATTTCCGATTAGTCAAGGGTCAAGCTCAGGGACCACTCGATGAACTCGGGCGAGAAAGTGATCTGTTTGCTGGAGTGAAGTCATGACCAGACCAGTATTGATGGTAGTTGGGTTAGGCGCGGGTGCAGTCGTGGCAATGGGCAGCGCATTTGTGCACGCAGACCGTATCAAAGTTGGCGGCTTAAATCTTCCCTATGGCGTGGTGCTAGCTATTGCAACAATCCTTGTGGTGCAACTATGGCTGACCCGCAATTTTCAATCGCGAACTTGTGCCGCGGGCTATGCCCTGGGTTGGGTGGGTATCACCGTTGTATTGGCATTGATTCCAACCGCGCAAGACTTGATATTGCCCAATCAGGGCCGCACCTGGGCATATTTGGGGCTTGGTGCTGTTGCGGTTTCCATGGGAGTGTCGCTTCCCGTGATGCGCCGACCCCACATCTTGGGACACAATAGTGACACGGACTAAGTTAGTTCTATAACCCAACGAGTTAGAGGAGTGTCATGACTTACGTCATCGCGTTGCCTTGTGTTGATCTCAAAGACAAGGCTTGTATCGAAGAGTGTCCAGTGGACTGCATCTACGAAGGTGACCGAATGTTATACATTCAAGCTGACGAGTGCGTTGACTGCGGTGCCTGCGAACCGGTGTGTCCTTCCGAAGCAATCTTCTATGAAGAAGATCTTCCTGCAGAGTTTGAACCGTTTAAACAAGTCAATGTTGACTTCTTCGCAACACTTGGTTCTCCTGGTGGAGCCGCTCGTGTTGGCGCAACCAGCAATGATCCTGAATACGTTCGAGCCTTACCACCACAGGAACATTAATTCTTGAGCAAGCCTTTAGCTGACGGGCTTCCAGAGTTTCCTTGGGACCGGCTCGCAAGTGCGGCAGCAATCGCACAGTCACATCCGGATGGAATTGTTGACCTGTCTATTGGCACGCCTGTTGATTCCACGCCGCAAGTTGTCATGGATGCGTTGCAATTGCATGCAGATGCTCCGGGGTATCCCACGGCACTTGGAATTCTAGATCTGCGGCAGGCATGGGCGCATTGGGCCAAACGAATCGTGAATGCCGATGTCGATGTAAACGATATTTGCCCGTTACTTGGTTCCAAAGAATTGGTTGCCTGGCTACCGATAGTTCTTGGACTTGGCAGTGACGATGTGGTGGCAATACCTGAACTTGCTTACCCGACTTATGCTGTTGGTGCACTCATGGCTGGTGCGCAATGTGTGACCTACGCTGACGCAGATTCGATTCCAAGTTCAGCAAATGTGATTTGGGTCAACACTCCGAGTAATCCAACTGGGCAAGTTCTTAATTCAGATGAGTTACGAAATATCGTCAGGCGAGGTCGCGATATCAATGCAGTTGTCATCAGCGATGAGTGTTACATCGAATTGGGTTGGGATAAACAGCCAATTTCTATCCTTGATGACGAAGTTACCCAGGGCGACCACTCTGGACTCTTGAGTGTGCATTCGTTGTCCAAGCGCAGTAATTTGGCTGGGTACCGCTCGGCGGCGGTCTTCGGCGACGCGAGATTGGTCACATCTATCGTTTCTTTGCGTAAGCATGCTGGCATGCTGATGCCCACTCCAATCCAGCACGCGTCAATCGCAGCACTGCACGACGATGCTCATGTGGCTGCTCAAAAATCGATCTATGGGCGTCGTCGAGAATTGTTGCGCACTGCCTTATCGCAGGCGGGTTTCCAGATTTCGCACTCAGAAGCGGGCCTCTATTTATGGGCCACTAGAGATGAGAGCTGTATGGAAACGGTCTCCTGGTTGGCACAGCGGGGCATCCTCGTGGCCCCTGGCGACTTCTATGGGGCATCAGGATCTGCGCACGTCAGAGTGGCTCTAACAGGCACCGACGAACGGATTGCTGCGGCGATTGGCCGACTATGACCACACCTCGGCTACTTTTGTCCTGCGAAATGGCTAGTAGGTTTGACTCATGAGCGAAGTTACATTGACCCACGACGGCGGACAATTAGTCCTTAATGAAGTTGCATCAACCGTGGGTTCGCCTGGTCTTGGTATCGGCAATCTGTTGAAAGAGACAAATCACGTAACTCTTGACTACGGTTTCATGAACACTGCATCATGCACATCTGCGATTACCTACATTGATGGTGAACAAGGAATTCTGCGCTACCGCGGATACCCGATTGAGCAATTGGCTGAAAACAGTTCATTCCTTGAGACCTCGTACTTGTTGATTTATGGCGCACTGCCAACAGCAACTCAGCTTGCCGACTTTGAAGCTAACATCAGCCATCACACAATGGTTCATGAAGACCTACGTCGATTCTTTGATGGTTTCCCACGTGATGCTCACCCCATGCCGGTACTCAGTAGTGCGGTTAGCGCTCTGTCAACGTTTTATCAAGATTCACTTGATCCATTTGACGATCGTCAAGTAGAAATATCAACTATCCGATTGATGGCCAAGTTGCCGACCCTTGCTGCTTATGCGCACAAGAAGACAATAGGTCAGCCTTACATGTACCCAGATAACTCTTTGGGTTATGTTCCAAACTTTTTAAGTATGACTTTTGGAGTACCAGCTGAAAAGTATGTGCCAAATGAAGCAGTTGCAAAAGCATTGGATATGTTGCTGATTTTGCATGCTGATCATGAACAGAATTGTTCGACGTCAACAGTGCGCATGGTTGGTTCGTCCCATGCCAATTTGTTTGCTTCGGTTTCTGCAGGGATCAACGCTTTGTTTGGTCCTCTTCATGGTGGAGCTAATCAAGCAGTACTGGAGATGTTGGAAGACATTCACAAATCCGACGACGATGTTGATGCATTTATTAATCGGGTTAAAAACAAAGAAGAAGGCACCCGCCTAATGGGCTTTGGCCATCGCGTGTACAAGAACTACGATCCACGGGCTGCGATTGTGAAGAAGCATACGCACGAGATTTTGACAATGCTGGGGGTTCAAGATCCACTCTTTGATATCGCCCTGCATCTTGAAGAAGTGGCTCTAAAGGATGACTTCTTTGTGGAGCGAAAACTATATCCCAATGTTGATTTCTACACAGGTTTGATTTATCGAGCTATTGGTTTCCCAACCCCGATGTTTACTGCGCTTTTTGCTTTGGGCCGGCTACCAGGCTGGATTGCACAATGGCACGAGATGATTAATGATCCAGAAACTAAAATCGGGCGCCCACGTCAGGTCTATGTTGGCGCTCCCGAACAAAACTATGTTCCTGTTGCCAAGCGTTAATTAATTAGCGTGCAGGGCCGAGTTTAATCCGCCCCATGTACCTTCGCGGTTCTTAGCTTCCAGCGCACCAGTTTGGGAGTTGCGCCAAAAAATCAGGTCGGAAAATCCTGATAGTTCACGTGCCTTAACTACTTGACCATCAGGTAACACAATCTTTGAACCTGCTGTGATGTAACACCCTGCTTCAACGACGCAATTGTCACCAAGAGAGATTCCAACTCCTGAGTTTGCTCCGACCAGACACTTCTTGCCTATGGTGATGACTTCTTTGCCACCACCAGAGAGTGTCCCCATGATGCTTGCACCACCACCGATGTCGGTGCCATCACCAACGACGACGCCTGCCGAAATACGACCTTCGACCATGCTCGTTCCTAGAGTGCCGGCATTGAAGTTAACAAATCCTTCGTGCATGACTGTTGTGCCTGCAGCTAAATGGGCGCCCAATCGAACTCGGTCGGCATCGGCAATGCGAACACCTGAAGGAACAACGTAGTCAACCATGCGTGGAAACTTATCCACGCCAAAAACTGTGAGGTGTTGACCATGCGCTCGTGCGCGCAATGTGACATGCGGCACCTGCTCGATAGCAACTGGGCCCAGTGAGGTCCAGGCTACATTCGCGAGTAATCCGAAAATTCCATCGAGATTAATTGATCGTGGGGTAACGAGTCTGTGAGACAGTAAGTGCAATCTGAGGTAGACGTCAGCGGCGTCCGCGGGCGGCTGAGCCAAGTCGGCAATCGTGGTGGTGACAACAAGTGTTCGGGTACCCCGGACCTGGTCGGTATGGATACCACGTTCAACGTCAAGCGTTGCTGAAGCTGAGCTTGTGAGAGAGGGCTCTGGGTACCACACGTCGAGCAGTTGGTCATCGTGGAACGTTGCCAAACCAATGCCGCTAGCAGTTACTGGTGAACTCATGTTTTCCTCGTGTGGTGGTATTCGTATGAATCTTCATACAGGACTACCGTAGTCGTGTGAGCCACAATGATGCCAAAGTGCCCGACAAGCACCATTTCGATGTCCAGGGTGACATCGTGAACCTGACCATGGACTTAGTGAATTTTCCTAGTGTTTCGGGCTCTGAGAAGTCATTGTGCGATGCCATTGAATCG
>CAESAJ010000022.1_pt1 | contig 12134 bp, 10 predicted proteins | sample 7263501 | NCBI WGS metagenome assembly CAESAJ01 (sample SAMEA6814084, study PRJEB35770) | uncultured Actinomycetes bacterium | biome: Freshwater; feature: Freshwater reservoir; material: water | place: Czech Republic | collected 2017-05-23 | depth 30m m
CTCATCTTCTTGATTAGCTGTGAGGTAATCAATCTTGTCGGTGACTTTACCCTTGGTGACCTTGCGGTACGGGGTCTCGACGAATCCGAAAGCGTTGATACGTGCGTAAGACGAAAGCGAACCGATAAGTCCAATGTTTGGACCTTCAGGTGTTTCAATCGGACACATGCGTCCGTAGTGCGAAGGGTGAACGTCGCGAACTTCGAAGCCAGCGCGCTCACGCGAGAGACCACCGGGACCAAGTGCTGAAAGACGACGCTTGTGGGTCAGACCTGACAGCGGGTTGGTCTGATCCATGAACTGCGACAACTGCGAAGTTCCGAAGAACTCCTTGATCGCTGCAATCACTGGACGCGTATTGATCAGAGTCAGAGGCGTAATTGCTTCTGGATCCTGAGTGGTCATGCGCTCGCGCACAACACGTTCCATACGAGATAGACCAGTTCGAATCTGATTTTGAATCAATTCGCCAACGGTACGAAGACGTCGGTTACCAAAGTGGTCAATGTCGTCTTCTTGCACGCGAGTGACGCCACGATCTGAGTTGAACTCTGTTTCGCCAGCGTGCAAACGCACAATGTATTCAATGGTGGCAAGCACGTCAGCGATGTTCAGCACTGTTTGATCAGGGCTGGTGGTCAAACCAAGCTTGGTGTTGACCTTGTAACGACCGACCTTGGCCAGGTCGTAACGCTTGGCGTTGAAGAAGAAGTTTTGTAGCAAGCTACGCGAAGCCTCAACCGTAGGAGGTTCGCCTGGACGCAGTTTGCGGTAAATATCCAGAAGTGCTTCGTCTTGGGTGTTGATGGATTCTTTATCAAGAGTTGCCATCATCGACTCGTAGGCACTGAACTGCTCGCGGATCTGCTCGCCAGTAAGACCAAGTGCCTTGAGGAAGATGGTTACCGGCTGCTTGCGCTTACGGTCAATCCGAACACTGACAAGATCCTTCTTATCAATTTCGAATTCCAACCATGCACCACGGCTTGGGATAATTTTGGCGGTGAAAATATCTTTGTCAGAAATCTTGTCAATCGACTTTTCGAAGTACACACCAGGTGAACGCACCAACTGAGACACGACGACGCGCTCGGTTCCGTTGATGATAAATGTTCCCTTAGGGGTCATCAGTGGGAAGTCGCCCATAAATACTGTCTGGCTCTTGATTTCGCCAGTCTCGTTATTGGTGAACTCTGCATTGACGTACAGCGGTTGCGAATAAGTAAGATCCTTATCGCGGCATTCGTCCTCGGTGTATTTAGGATCATCAAAACTTGGCTCGCTCAAAGTCAACGACATAGTGCCGTTGAAGTCTTCGATCGGACTGATTTCCTCAAACACGTCATTCAAACCATGAGTGTTAGGAATTTCAGTGTTACCAGATTCCATCGACGCCTGAACTCGTGCTTGCCAAACTTCGTTTCCAAGCAACCAGTCAAAAGACTCGCGCTGAAGGGCAAGGAGATCGGGAACTTCAAGCGGTTCGCGAATTTTCGCGAACGAGACCCGCTTGGGTCCGGTGGAACTTCGGGAAGAGGTGCGTGACGCGGCCAAGATTAGTCCTTCCGGGCTAGCTGTTTTACCGCACAGAAGACCAACCTCGTCAAATCCGCTTGAATATAAGCGCACACAATGAGGTTGTTTTCAGGCACGGTGAAATAGCAGAATACCTAGAAATGGCATCCGCTGTCCAATGCAGGGGTCTTGATTTCGAAAAACCCTCGATTTAGCGCGATTTGGAGCACCTAGCTGGACAGCGAGATGGTGCTGCAATCGCGGAATCCTCGGTTTTTCGGTACAGATCCTGCATGTCTTGCTCGCCCATAGTTGCCCAACAGTTGGGCAGTGTCAAGCCAAATGGAGCGCGAGTTGTGGATTGAAATCAGTTTGTTATTGATTGTTAATGATAATCACTGAAGATTTTGCGCTAACGTGCAGCAGTTATTTTATTTGCGGGTTTACAAATACTTAGGCGCATAAAAAATGTGGGGCTGGTCAACTAAGACCTGCCCCACATTTGAAGTGGTTATAAAAAACCTACTTGACGCTTACCTTGGCGCCAGCTGCTTCTAGCTGTGCCTTTGCAGCTTCAGCTGCATCCTTCTTAACCTTCTCTAGAACTGGCTTAGGAGCTGCTTCGACAAGATCCTTTGCTTCCTTCAGACCAAGATTGGTAAGTGCGCGAACTTCCTTGATAACGGCGATCTTCTGAGCGCCACCATCTTCGAGAATGACATCGAATTCATCCTGTTCAGCGGAGGCACCATCGCCACCACCTGCAGGAGCAGCGGCGGCAACAGCAACTGGAGCTGCTGCAGTCACATTGAAAACTTCTTCGAACTGTGAAACGAATTCGGACAACTCGATAAGAGTTAGTTCCTTGAATGCATCGATAAGTTGATCGGTGCTGAGCTTAGCCATGATGGCTTCCTTTCAGTCGGGGGCTAGTAGGCCCTTGTTGTTGTGAGGGGCCTAGCCCTCGGATGACTCTGATGACTCTTCAGTTGGTGTTGACTCTTCAGTCGACTCCTGTACTTCAGATTCCTCAGACTCGGTTACTACTTCTTCTGCAACTTCAACTGCTTCATCAGCAGATGGAGCGACAACTTCAGCGGCAGGTGCCGGTGCGGCAACTACAGGGGTCTCGCCTGCTGCACCGCCAGCTAAACGCAATGCGTCAACTGTGCGAAGTGCTTGCGAAAGCGGAGCCTGGAATAGTGCTGCAGCCTTGGCCAATGCTGCGTTAGCAGCACCTGCGACCTTGGAAAGCAGAACTTCACGAGACTCGAGCTTGGCGAGTTTTTTAATGTCGTCGGCGGTCAGGAATTTTCCATCCATGAGGCCACCCTTGATCACTAGAAGCGGATGCTCCTTAGCGAAGGTGTCCAGACCCTTTGCGGCGGCGACAGCGTCACCCTTGATGAATGCAATTGCCGTTGGTCCTGTGAGCAGAGAATCAAAACCCTCTACACCAGCATCCTTAGCTGCAATCTTGGTCAAGGTGTTTTTCACGACGGCGTACGTGGTGTCATCACCCAAGGAACGACGAAGTTTCTTGAGTTGACCCACGGTCAAACCGCGGTACTCGGTCAACACAGTTGCAGACGAGGAACGGAATTCTTCCGTTATCTCGGCGACTGTGGCGGCCTTGTCAGCGCGTGCCATGGTGCTCCTTTTGTCAATGGTTCGAAATTCGGTATTCCGGATCTCGCTTGCGAAAACCTCAGCAATAAAAAAGCCCCGCTCAGATAAGGGCGGGGCACACGCGAAAAAATCGCTGGTACTTTGCACTCACCTGCGTTGGCGCCCATTTAGGAGCTTTAGCCTGGAAGGTTTCCCTGCCAGAACCGACGGTCTTCGGTTTGTCCCCCTAATGTACGGGGTTTTGTCGCGCAGAGTCAAAACGGGAGCCAGCCGTTGCCGTTTATACACTGGTCAGGTGTTTGACGATCACGAGCGATTTTCCGTCGCAATAGATATGGCCCGCGAGGCTGGCACTGTCGCCTTGGAATACTTTGGACGATTGACTTCAGACCAACTTCGCAACAAGGGGCCACATGACTTGGTTTCTGAGGCAGACCTTGAAGTTGAACAATTTATTCGCAATCGAATTGAGCGAGAGTTTCCCACTGACAAAATTCTCGGTGAAGAACAAGGTGGGGGCATTGACACCGATTCACCACTGTGGGTAATCGACCCCATTGATGGCACCGGCGAATTTGTTCGAGGAAGCCGAAATTGGTGCATTGTCATTTCATTTGTTGATGCGGGCGCAACACAATTTGGCGTGGTCTATTCGCCAATGACCGACGAAATGTTCACTGCAACAGTCGATGGGGATGCACTACTTAATTCGCGCAAGATCGCGTGCGCATCTGCGAACAATGTTTCTCAAGGTGTCATCACTCTTGAGCACTCGTCATCAAATAGCACGCAGGACATTGTGAGTATGGTGACGAAACTGCTCGATGGTGGCGGCAATTACGTTCGGGAAGGTTCGGGCGCCCTCGGTATTTGCAATGCGGCTTGCGGTCGAAGCTTGGGCTTTATCGAGTTGAGTCTCAAGTCTTGGGATTGTCTTGGTCCCCTATTGATTGCTACACGCGCTGGCTGTATCACAACGGACTTTATCGCTAGTGGTTTCATGCAATCAGGCGGTCCAGTTGTTGTTGCAGCGACCAATGTTTCTGATTCAATACTTGCACTGCTGCCGCAGTGGGCTAGGAACGAACAGGTCCTGTCGAACCCCTGACCTTGAGTGTAGGTTTCAGAATAATTCGTCCAGGCAATTGCTTGTCTTCAATTTGAACGCGTCGATGGAGTACTTCAAAGCACAAGCGACCAATCGCCCACCGATCCTGACGTACTGTAGTCAGGTCAAACTGCCGCAACCGTGCCATCGCAATATCATCAAACCCTGTGACAGAAATATCTTTGGGTACTGACATATTGGCTTCTTCAATCGCAGACATGGCGCCGACAGCCATGATGTCGTTGTCGCACAACACAGCTGTGGGAGGTTTGCCACGAGCAAGCACTGCTTTCATGCTTTCGTAACCGCCTTCGGCTGTAGCAACGGTGGGGATATGGCGAACCGAAGATGACAGCTGTGCGCGCTTGAAAGCTCGAGCAAATCCATCCAGACGATCAAAGCCACCAAGACCGGTGTCTTCGAGCACCACCATGCGACGGTGACCAAGTTGGACTAAGTGGTCAACAAGTAGTCTCGCACCTTCTATATCGTCACTGGTGACAACATCGAATTTGGCGGGTGCATTGGCATGACCTTCGATGACAGCAGGTAGTCCATCGGTCAACTTGGCAATCTGCCGCATGGTTAGGCTCGGGCTGGCAAGAATGAGGCCAGAGACTCGAAACTCTCGGAGTGCACCGATGGCAGCTTCTGCCCCACCTGAAGATTCATCTCCCGAAGCAATGATGATCTGAAAGCCTGTACCAGCTGCTGCTTGATAAACACCGCGCAATATGTCTGCGTAGTAGGGATTCGACAGATCACTTGTCACAAAACCAAAAACAGAGGCCACACGCTCTTTTAACGACCGAGCAACAATGTTTGGTCGATAACCAACCTTCTTAACCGCCTTCATGACATCACTGCGAGTCTGGTCACTTACCCGATCTTCACCGCGCAGAACCCGCGAGACTGTTGCCTTGGATACGCCAGCGACGCGAGCAACGTCAATGATTGTCGGTTGTTTATCCATTACGAGGAATAGGCCAACTTCATTGCCGATTCAAGAATTCGCAAATCATCCGCGGCATCTCCAAATGAATTTCGTTCTGGAGTTCGCGCACCAGCTTTGATGCTGCGGGCAAAGGATTCAAGTTCGCGAACGAAGGCTTCCTCGGTGCTGTCATTGAGACTTAACATTTGCGCCTCATGATTGGCGTCCTTCTCAGTGAAATGAAGTAGCGGAGTCGTGGCATTAAGAAGATACGGAGCAGGGAACACCACTTCATACACGCCGGTAGTCGTATAAAAAGTAATGAGCTCTTTGTAATCAGCAGTGTGTGGAACTTGCGTATGAGTCATTCGCACCAAAATTCCGTCATTGTTGACATAGTGCAAACCAACTTGTAATCCATCCATGCCAACAAATCCGACACTTGCTTGCGATGGCGCCTCAACAAAACCACGCACAAAATTTAGATCATGGATTAGTGCACCGATAAACGATCCCCAAGCAGTAACTTGCTCATCATTTGCAACTACACCTAGGACGCTATCCACGGCGGAACGAAATTGTGCATTGCCCGCGCTAATGATTTCTGGATCCACATCATTGCCAGCTGCAACAAACGGGTAGTCGCGTACAAACGGTGCGGCATCCGGATCGCGCACCTCGACCGCTACAGATGTAATGCGAGCATTGCGATTTATCAATTCGTTTTTTAGGCATTCATAGACGGGATCAAACCGCTTCATGTATCCCACTTGCGCAATTTTTCCAGCCGCACGAGCCTTCGAATTCAATTCCTCACACTCATTTGAGGTCAGACTTAACGGTTTTTCACAAAACACATGAAGGCCGGCCGCAAGTGCTTCCTCCACTGCTGCTCGATGGGCAGGATCCGGTGCTGCAATGACAACTGCATCAATTTCAGATAAGTCCAGCCCTTGGAGGGTATTTGCCGCAGGTACGCCATGAGCCTGCGCGATTCCCTGTGCCCGCGTTAAAGAGGCATCTACCACGCCGGCAAGGACAATTTCGGAATTTGGCGAGGTTAACGTGGCTAGATGGCACACCTGGCCAACCAGACCTGCGCCTACAAGTACTGCTTTTACTGGACCGCTCATAACGCCACCTCTTATATGTCAAGTATGTGTCAAGTTTATGTAACAAGTCAGAAAAGAGTTCCCAAACCTGTTGACAGTGACAACAGGGTACTGCACACTTTCCCGTAATGGGAACGTTCCCGCAAATTGCACTCATGCAGTCGACGGGTCTAACCTCACACCGTAACAACGGTCTAGAAAGGAATCGCATGAAGACACGCAACATCCGCGCTGTAGCAATAGCTGCAGCAGCCGTCGTTGGTCTTGCAGCCTGCAGCTCGTCAAGCAGCAGCACGTCGGCATCATCCACCGCTGCTAGTGGCAGCGACACGCAATACACAATAGCGCTCATCACACACGAGACTCCTGGTGATACTTACTGGAATATCGTGCGCGCAGGCGCAGAGGTTGCTGCCAAGAAACTTGGTGTTGACCTGAAGTACTCATCTGATCCGGACTTCACAAAGCAATCAGTACTCGTGCAAAATGCAATTGACTCCAAAGTTGATGGCATTGCACTAACTGCTGCTGGTCCTGATGCGCTCATCGGTGTCATCAAGAATGCACGGGATGCTGGAATTCCAGTCGTGGGTCTTGACTCTGGTATCGATGACTATCAGCGTCTAAATATGAACATGTATTTTGGTTCTGACGAATACGTCGCTGGTCAGGCACTTGGAAAAGAAATATCCAAGGCTGGTGGCAAGAACACACTCTGTGTCATTCACCAAGAAGGATCAGTTGCACTAGAAGCTCGTTGTAAAGGTGTTGGGGAAGGTGTGACAACAGAAAACATTCAAGTGAATGGAACTGATGATGCATCAATCAAGTCTTCAGTAACCGCCAAGTTACAGCAGGATCCAAGTATCGATTACCTCGTTGCCATGGGTGCACCACTGGCATTGGTACTTGAAGATGCAGTAGCTGCAGCTGGCAGTAACGCGAAAATTACCACCTTTGACTTGAACCTTGACGCTGCTCAAGCAATCAAAGATGGCAAGATCGCAATGGCTATTGATGCTCAACCATATGCTCAAGGCTTTATGGCAGTGACATCATTGTGGCTGTACCTCACCAATGGAAATGACCTTGGTGGTGGCCGAGCTGTTCTGACAGGTCCATCGATTGTTGATTCAACCAACATCGACAAGATCCTGCCATTTGCGGCAAAAGGCACTCGATAGTGATTAGTTGCCCGGGCTTGGCACTATCCAGCCCGGGCAACTCCACTTCACCAACATCCACAAAGTTTTAGAAGGGACTCCAGCGTGTCGACGGGAAACACAAGCAGCGAATACACCTCGATGACAAATCGCTTTATGAGAATTTTGGGAAGGCCGGAGTTCAGCGCAATCGCAGCAGCACTGGTTATTTACATTTTCTTTTGGTCAGTTGCCCCATCATTTAGATCTCTAGCTGCCGTAGGCACTGTGCTCTACCAGGCAGCTTCAGTTGGTCTCATGGCCGTTTCAGTTTCACTCCTGATGATTGGCGGCGAATTCGATCTCTCAGCAGGTGTTGCAGTCATCAGTTCATCTGTCGTTGCTTCGATCGTTGCAACTGAACTCAACGCACCGCTGTGGCTGAGCCTGATCGTCGCCCTCCTAGCAAGCCTGGGATTAGGGTTCTGGAATGGCTGGCTCGTAACCCGAACTGGTATTCCCAGTTTTCTAATTACATTGAGTTCGCTGTTCATGTTGTTTGGTATGAACCTAGGCGTTACGCGACTCGTGACAAACTCTGTTGCAACACCCAAAGTTGATCAAATTGCAGGATACGGAATTCTTCAGAAGTTCTTTTCTGGAACTTGGGAGGTTTCTAGCGAAGCGGGAGCCGCGCGATTTAACATCATCATTCTCTGGTGGTTTGTGTTCGTCATCATCGCCACATATGTCCTTCTGCGTACCCGAATTGGCAACTGGATCTTTGCCTGTGGGGGAAATGTCAACAGTGCGCGAGCAGTGGGTGTTCCAGTAAAGAAAATGAAAATCGGACTATTTATGTTCGTTGGGTTTTCCTCATGGTTTTATGCAATGCACCAGTTAGCCTCGTTCAACACAATTCAAGCAGGAACTGGTTACGGTGCTGAATTTTATTACATCATCGCTGCAGTCGTTGGTGGGTGCTCTCTCACAGGCGGTTTCGGTTCGGCTGCAGGCTCAGCTATCGGCGCCATGATTTACGGCATGACAATGCAGGGAATTGTTTATGCCGGGTGGGATCAGAACTGGTTCCGATTCTTCTTGGGCTCAATGTTGCTGCTTGCAGTTTTGCTCACGATGAATGTCAAACGCCTATCTGCTGCGAGGTCGATATGAATCAGCCCATTGTTCACATGGAAGGTGTCAGTAAGAACTATGGCGCCATGCACGCATTGACCGATGTCAATCTCTCGGTATTTCCTGGCGAAGTCACGTGTGTTCTTGGAGATAACGGCGCAGGAAAGTCGACACTAATCAAAATTATGAGTGGGCTCCATCGTCATGACGCTGGGACGATGAAAGTCAATGGGTCCGAAGTACATTTCACGTCGCCCCGAGACTCGCTCAATGCTGGCATAGCTACGGTGTATCAGGACTTAGCAGTTGTGGACTTGATGGAAGTGTGGCGAAACTTCTTCCTTGGAAGTGAACTTCGTAAGTCATTGCCAATTTTGAGACCTCTTGATGTTGACGCCATGCGAAAAATCACCGATGAGCAACTTCGTAAGTTTGGGATTGAACTGCCTAACGTTAATCGAAAAGTTGGAACCCTTTCAGGTGGCCAACGCCAGTGCGTAGCCATTGCACGGGCAATATACTTTGGCGCAAAAGTGCTCATTCTGGACGAACCCACAGCTGCTTTAGGGGTAAAACAATCCAGTGTTGTTCTCAAGTACGTCGACATGGCTCGCGAAGCCGGAGTTGGCGTGGTCTTCATCACCCATAATCCGCAGCACGCTTATCTCATCGGTGATCATTTCATCGTGCTCAAACTAGGACACATGCAACTTGATGCCCGTCGAAGCGCGATCACGATGGAAACACTCATCAGCGAAATGGCAGGCGGAGCCGAACTAGCTGAACTGGGACGAGAATTACGACACGGTCGAAATTCATAGTTCTTCAATAATCCGCACTTCTTCACAACCCAACTGAAAGGTAGCCCTGCTGTGACATCAGCAAGTGATCTAAAAATCGGAGTCGTACTCGAAGCGTTTCTTGACCAGCCACTCGAAGAGGTGTTGACATGGCTATCAAAGAATGCGCCAAAGGTAACTGCCATTGAAGTAGGTGCAGGTGGTTATGCACCGCATCCCCATTGCGACGTAGATCTACTGATGGCAGATGCCGATGCACGTAAGCAATGGCTCGCCAAAATTGACGGTCTTGGTTTTGAATTAGATGCCTTGAATGTGTGGGGAAACCCATTGCACCCACTTCAAAATGTGGCCGATTCGCACGACGCTGCGTTGCGCAATGCGATTACTCTGGCCACAGAATTGGGCTGCGACCGCATCGTTGCAATGGCTGGCTGTCCCGCAGCAAAACCCGGTGATAAGACCGCACATTTTGCAGGTGGCGGATGGTTGCCGTACCTAGAAGATATCCACACCAAGCAATGGGATGACATCGTTGTGCCCTATTGGGACAACATTGCCAATCTAGCTAAAGCCGCAAATCCTGATTTGCGAATCTGCATTGAACTTCACCCTGGAACTGTGGTCTACAACGTTGAGACTTTCAATGCATTCACCGCTATTGGGCCAGCACTTGCCGCCAATCTCGATCCCAGCCATTTCTTCTGGATGCAGATGGATGGGCACGCTGTTGTCGAAGCTATCTGTGATCGAATCGGCCACGTGCACGGCAAAGACACTACGTTTAACAAAGAAGCACTTGCCCTCAATGGCTTGCTTGATCATCGTTGGCCAAAGTCTCCTGAACTCATGCCGTGGAATTTTTCTGTTCCTGGTGCTGGTCACGACCAATCATGGTGGGATCGATTTGTCGAACTTCTGGATGGATCTCAAGCAAAAGTAATTTCCATCGAACATGAAGATCCATTCGTTCCTGCGACGCAAGGTGTTCCAGAAGCAGCTGACGTGCTGCAAAGTGCTATTGACAAAGTTGGTGCACTCGTCCGATGAAGAGTAAAGCAGCAGTAATGGAAGCACCTGGTTCTATCTCAATTCGAGAAGTTCCAGTGTCGCAACCTGAAGAAGGCGCTGTACTGCTTGCAATCAACCTGTCTGGAATTTGTGGAACGGATAAGCACACTTACAAAGGTGAATCGAAGCAATACGGTGGGACTCCCCATGAGCGGGACTTAACGTATCCGCTTATCTGTGGCCATGAAAATGTGGGAGTCGTTGTTGCCACTGGGGGCGATGTCTTAGCAAGCGATGGAACTGTACTTCGTGAAGGTGATCGAGTTGTTCCTGGAGCAAACGTGCCATGTGGCACGTGCTACTTCTGCCTAGGTGATTTCCCGTACTACTTCTGCGACCATCTCGAAGATTATGGAAACAGTCTTCACTTGGCATCTGGTGGTGGGCCATTTGGTGGTTGGAGCGAATACATGCACTTGCTGCCTCGAACCCCAATCTTTCGCGTTCCTGAAGTATTGCCTGACACCATCGCCGTAATCACTGAAGTCATGGCGGTGACTCATGGCATCGACAAGGCGCTTGCTGTGATCCAGAACAATCGCGGTACAGCAGCAGGATTTTCGGTGGCAGTCATGGGGCTTGGACCACTGGGAGCATGCCATCTTGCCAAAGCTCGAATGTTGGGGGCTGGAACTGTGGCTGCCATCGATGTGCTGCCACAACGTCTGGCACACATGAGTGGATTTGGAATCGACCTGGCATTGGATGCATCAGCAACCGATGCGTCGCAACGATTGAGCGCAGCACATGATGCCACGCAGGGCCGCGGGTTTGATGTTGTGATTGATTGCAGTGGACGCCCTGAGACATTTCCTGAAGCAGTTTCGCTTGCTCGAACCGGTGGAGTGGTCATTGAAGTTGGCGCATTTGTGGACCTTGGACCTGTTCCTTTCAATCCAGCCAGCGGTTTGTGTACACCAAATTTGACCATCATGGGAATAGGTGGCGAAGAAGCTACTCACTACGCTCCTTCACTGGAGCTCATGGCAGCAAACATTGATCGCTATCCACTGCGGGATATCACCACACATGTCCTACCCCTTGAACGAGCAGAAGAAGCAGTGAAACTTGCCATGACTGCAGATGCGATGCAGGTTGCCATAAGCCCGAGAGGAACACACACATGAGCGATGTTCAACCAATCCGCGTAGGAGTCATTGGGGCTGGCTTGATCTCTCAAGTTATGCACCTTCAACATCTGCGCGAAATGCCTGAGTTATTTACCACAACTGCGTTGTGTGACTTGTCTCTTGATACCGCAACTGAAGTAGCGAGTCGATTCGGAATCCCTAACGTGTATACAGATTGGGCCGAAATGTTAAAGGGACCAGTTGACGCAGTTTTAGTGCTGTCATCCGGATGCCACGCAGAACCTGCGATTGCTGCGGCGAACCTAGGTAAACATGTTTTTGTTGAAAAGCCGATGGCATTTTCAGTTGCCTCTGGAATCGCGATGCGCGATGCTGCCAAAAAATCAAAAGTTCAATTGATGGTGGCTTATCCCAAGCGATACGACCCAGCCTTTGAGCGATTTTGTGAAGAGGTCAACACCGTCACAGATCCACGAATGCTGCGGGTGACCACTTTTGAGTCGCCCATCGCACCTTATGTGTCGCAGTATCCGCTGTACAAGGGTCCTGCACTTCCTGAAGCTACGATCCAGCGATTGAACGAGGAATCACACAG
>CAESAJ010000023.1_pt1 | contig 11778 bp, 10 predicted proteins | sample 7263501 | NCBI WGS metagenome assembly CAESAJ01 (sample SAMEA6814084, study PRJEB35770) | uncultured Actinomycetes bacterium | biome: Freshwater; feature: Freshwater reservoir; material: water | place: Czech Republic | collected 2017-05-23 | depth 30m m
CGCAAGAAGTGGGAACTCGACAGTCGAGAACTCGTCAGCGATGTGACCAGCCGCGCCAAGACTTCTTATGTCGCTAAGGAGCAAGATCGTTCACTTCGTGCTTTCCGCGATGAGGTGGTTAATGCGATTGGCTCCTCAGGTCTAGTCGATGTGCGTTCACCAGATGAATACGCTGGTCGATTGCTAGCGCCTGCGCACCTACCTCAAGAAACTTCCCAAGTCCCAGGTCACATACCCACGGCAAGCAATATTCCATGGAGCAAGGCTGCGAATGAAGATGGCACATTCAAGTCAAACGAAGAACTCAAAGCCCTTTATGAAGGTGCTGGGGTGAACTTGGATAAGGACATCATTGCCTATTGTCGGATCGGTGAACGTTCATCACACTCTTGGTTCGTACTCCGTGAGCTTCTCGGTGTAAAGAATGTTCGCAATTACGACGGTTCTTGGACTGAGTACGGTTCGCTCATTGGTGTGCCAGTTGCTCTTGGCGACGAACCAGGGACAGCGTGATCGGCATGGCAAGCGGATGTGGCGCAGTTGTCGGCGGAGTCTCACTGGACAAAGTTGATGTGACTAACCAGGCCGTCATTCAAGGTGTAGTTTTCAAAAATGGTGCACCAGTAAAAATCGGCTATGTTCGGCTGCATGATTCGCATGACGAATTCGTCGCAGAAGTTCCAGTTTCTGACAAAGGCGAGTTCCGATTCTTTGCTGCCCAAGGAAAATGGACGTTAGTTGCTCTCGTTCCCGGCGGAGGTACCCGAGCTTCGGTTACCGCACAATTGGGCGAAATCTCTGATGTTGAGGTCATTCTCGTTTAAAAAACGAGATTGCATATGTTTGTAAAGTACGGGAGGGTCTGAATTATTCGGACCCTCCCGTACTCATGTCACTTATAACTTTTTATGCGAGTTCACTTATTTTTGCGGTGGCGATACATTTCCCAAAGCACGGGAAGAACACTCAGGCCAACAATCGCTAAGGTGACCAGATCAATGTTGTTCTTGATGAATGTCACATTGCCCAGGAAGAAACCAGCAGTGACCATCACGCCTACCCAAACAACAGCACCGATTGCGCTGTAAGTAACAAAAGCGCGATAGTCCATGCGGGCAATTCCGGCGACACTTGTAATAACCGAGCGCACTATGGGTACAAATCGAGCCAGTACGATCGCACGATTGCCGTGTCTAGCAAAAAACGTTTCGGTTTGATTGACAAATTCTTGCCGGAAAATTCTCGAATCAGAGCGTTTAAATAACGCCGGGCCAATTTTGGCGCCAGACCAATATCCCACTACGTTGCCTGAAATTGCTGCAGCCATCAGAAGCAGGTAAGCAACAGCCTCAGGAACTGGAATGAAGTTGCTGGCAAGCAGGATTCCAACGATGAAGAGCAGGGAATCGCCTGGCAAGATTGCACCAAAGATTACGCCACATTCAATAAAAACGATGGCTAAAGCTACGACAAATGCCAGTGAGCCAAAGCCTTTCAGAAGTCCTTCTGGGTCGAGAAGACCGGCATGTACTGCGGTAGTCATAATCACCACTTCACCTTAAGGCATCTGATATCAGGCAAGACTCTTTCTCTGGCAGAATAGGCAAGTGCCAAGGCGCACATCGCTTTTAAGGAGTGTTCACATGCCCATTGCAACCCCTGAGGTATACAACGAAATGTTGGACCGTGCTAAGGCAGGAGCATTCGCATATCCGGCAATCAACTGCACATCCTCACAATCGATTGTGGCTGCAATTCGAGGGTTCGCAGAAGCTGAAAGTGACGGCATTGTTCAGGTTTCGTGGGGCGGTGCGGAATTTGCTTCGGGTCAGTTAGTCAAGAATATGGTGGCAGGTGCTGCTGCACTGGCTGAGTTCACTCACTCAATTGCTGCCCATTACAACGTCAACATTGCTTTGCATACAGATCATTGTCCCGCTGAGAAATTAGATGGATTCATGCGCCCTTTGGTTGACATCTCAGCCGAGCGCGTGAAGAAAGGTCTTCAGCCACTTTTCCAATCACACATGTGGGATGGGTCTGCAGTCAGCTTGACGGAGAACTTAACCATTGCCGACGAGATGCTTGATAAATGTGCTGCTGCTCAAACAATTCTGGAAATTGAAATTGGTGTTGTTGGCGGCGAAGAAGATGGCATCGAAGCTACACACGACGCTAAATTGTTTTCGACTCCCGAAGATGCTCTTGCGATGGTGGACAAGCTCGGCCTAGGCGAACGCGGCCGGTACCTCGTAGCAGCGACGTTTGGAAATGTTCATGGTGTCTATAAGCCAGGCAATGTTGTTCTTACTCCTGCGATCCTCAGCGATCTTCAAGCAGCTGTGGCCAAGAAGCATCCAGGTAAAGATAAGCCACTTGACTTAGTTTTTCATGGTGGTTCAGGCTCTTTACTTTCAGAAATTCGTGAATCTCTTGATTACGGAGTCATCAAGATGAACATTGACACTGATACCCAGTATGCGTTTACGCGGCCCATAGTTGAACACATGTTCAAGAACTATGACGGAGTGCTCAAGATTGACGGTGAAGTGGGAAATAAGAAAGCCTATGATCCGCGTGCTTATGGCAAGTTAGCTGAAGCCGGAATGGCTGCTCGGGTTGTGCACGCGTGTGAAGATCTTCGTTCTACCGGAACCCGCCTTAAGTGAGCATCGATCAGAGTTTCGAGGAATAACACATGCCTGCAATCGTGCTTGTCGGCGCCCAGTGGGGCGATGAAGGTAAAGGTAAAGCAACAGACCTGCTTGGCAGTCGTGTCGATTACGTTGTTCGTTACCAAGGTGGCAACAATGCCGGACACACAGTGGTCATCGGAGACAAGAAGTTTGCGCTGCATTTGTTGCCGAGCGGGATTCTGACACCAGAAGTCGTGCCCGTTATCGGCAATGGTGTTGTGATCGATGCCGGTGTGCTTTTTACTGAAATTGATGGGCTGGAAAGTAAAGGTATCGATACTTCCAAGTTAGTCATTAGTGCAAATGCGCACCTGATTACTTCCTACCACGTCACGCTTGACAAAGTTACTGAGCGATTCTTGGGTAAGTCCAAGATAGGAACAACTGGTCGCGGAATTGGTCCCACTTATGCAGACAAGATTTCTCGAGTGGGCATTCGGGTGCAAGATTTATTTGACGAAAAAATCTTGCGCGAAAAAATTGAAGGTGCATTGGCGAACAAGAATCAAATTTTGGTCAAGGTGTATAACCGTCGAGCGATTTCGGTTGATCAAGTTGCCGAAGAGTTACTCGGTTATGCAGATCGCCTGAAGCCATATATGGCTGACACGAGTTTGTTACTTAACGGAGCTCTTGATGAAGGCAAAGTAGTTTTGCTCGAAGGTGGTCAGGGAACGCTCCTGGATGTTGATCACGGTACGTACCCGTTTGTCACCTCAAGCAACGCAACAGCGGGCGGGGCAGCCACTGGCTCAGGCATTGGTCCAACGCGGATTACGGGTGTTGTGGGAATTCTGAAGGCCTACACAACGCGAGTCGGTTCAGGGCCATTTCCAACTGAGTTACTTGATGATGATGGGGAGAAGTTGCGAACTATTGGTGGTGAACGTGGCGTGACCACCGGTAGGCCGCGCCGCTGCGGTTGGTTCGATGCTCCGATTGCTCGTTATGCCACGCGGGTAAATGGGCTTACAGATATTTTTCTTACCAAACTTGATGTGCTGGATAGCTGGGACAAGATTCCCGTATGTGTGGCTTATGAAGTTGATGGAAAACGAACCGAAGAAGTTCCTATGACCCAGACTGAATTCCATCATGCAAAGCCCGTGTATGAGTACTTACCTGGCTGGAAACAAGACATTACGAATGCTCGAACATTTGCAGACTTGCCCAAGAATGCACAAGATTATGTGAAGTTCTTGGAGAACGTAAGCGGAACTCGAATTAGCGCTATTGGTGTTGGGCAAGATCGTGACGCCACAATTAGTGTTCATGATCTTCTGGGATAGCGTTGAAGTATGCACTTAGATTTTGAGCGGAATCAATTCGGCGATCCAATTGGTCTGCCTTTAGGTGAGTTTGTTCGACCAACTCGTCCAAGTGCATCTGTTGCACTTAAGGGTCAGTACTGTCACCTTGTCGCACTTGATGCCGACAAACATGCGCTTGATCTGTGGAATGCCTTTAGCCTGGATTCAGAAGGCAAGTTATGGACGTACATGCCCCAAGGGCCATTTACAAGTGCGGTTGAGTATCGCACCTGGGTCGAGGAATTCCAAGGCAAGGAAGATCCGTTCTTTTATGCAATTGTAGAAAATGTCAGTGGTAAAGCTGTAGGTGTCGCGTCTTACCTGCGAATTGATCCAGGTGCTTCTTCCATTGAGGTCGGGTGGATTACATTCTCACCAATTATTCAGCAGCGTCCGATCGCAACTGAGGCTATGTATTTGATGATGCGCCATGCGTTTGAGTTGGGTTATCGCCGATATGAGTGGAAGTGCAACGCGCTGAATCTTCCTTCAATCAACGCAGCGATGCGTTTGGGGATGTCCTTTGAAGGACTCTTCCGACAAGCAACAATGGTAAAAGGCCGCAATCGCGACACCGCATGGTTTTCAATTCTTGATAAGGATTGGCCGGTTGCTCGACAAGCATTCGAAACCTGGTTGAGTAGAGACAACTTCGATCCTTCGGGTCAACAAAAGAGCAGTTTGTCGACTTTAACGGCGGATCTAGTCTCGGATCGATGGCCCCGGCTAGATGTGGGCACTAATCGTTAGCAAGCCGTGGTAGTTGGTGAGCCTTGGTCGTTGGTGAGCACAGCCCCAGGAACCGCGCAGTTATTGGTTCACACGACAGGATGCGCGTCAAGGCGTAACATTGGCATACCAACTCAAAGAGGAGCGCGTTGATGTTCACGCCTAATCCAGCCCGCGGCAAAGAAGTTTATGAACTTGACCGTGAATACGTTTTTCATTCGTGGAGTGCCCAAGCTGCACTTAAGCCGTTTGTGCCTGCTACTGCAGAAGGATCCTATGTTTGGGATTTCGATGGTAAACGGTACCTCGACTTTTCCAGTCAGTTAGTTAATACCAACATTGGTCATCAACATCCCAAAGTGATTGCTGCGATTCAAGAACAAGCCGGAAAGCTAGCAACCATTGCTCCGCAACATGCCAACGAAGCTCGTGGCGAGGCAGCAAAGCGAATTACCGAAATCGCACCTGATGGATTTAACAAAGTTTTCTTCACAAATGGTGGTGCTGACGCGGTTGAGAACGCAATTCGCATGGCGCGCATCCACACCGGCCGACGTAAAATCATGTCGTTCTATCGTTCGTATCACGGCAACACAGGCTCGGCAATCAATGCAACTGGTGATCCTCGCCGTTGGCCAAACGAGTACTCCGAAGGCCACGTGCACTTCTTTGGACCGCACTTGTATCGCTCGAGTTTCTGGTCTGAGACCGAACAACAAGAAAGTGAACGCGCACTCGCGCATCTCACCGAAGTTGTAAAGTACGAAGGCCCTGGAACTATTGCAGCAATCATTATGGAAACCGTTGTTGGTACAGCCGGAGTACTTGTTCCGCCTGCGGGCTATCTACAAGGTGTCCGTGATTTGTGTGATACTCACGGTATTCAGTTGATCTTTGATGAAGTCATGTCAGGCTTTGGACGCACTGGCGAATGGCTGGCATTAGATAACTGGGGCGTTAAACCTGATCTGATCACATTCGCTAAGGGTTCCAACAGCGGTTATGTTCCAGTTGGTGGCGTTATCATCAGTGACCCTATAGCGCACACCTTTGATGACAAAGTTTTCCCTGGTGGCCTAACTTACTCTGGTCATCCATTAGCTGCAGCATCGATCGTGGCAACAATTGATGCCATGCGCGAGGAACGCATTGTTGAGAATGCCAAAGAAATTGGTGAGAAAGTTCTTGGTCCAGGCCTACGAGATTTGCAGGAACGTCACAAGATTATTGGTGAAGTTCGTGGCCTTGGTACGTTCTGGGCGCTTGATTTGGTTACGGATCGGTCAACCAAGGAGATGATTGCACCATATGGCGGCACCTCTCCTGCAATGGGTGAGCTAGTAGCCGAATGTCGTGCTCGTGGCCTGCTCCCATTCACTAACTACAACCGACTACATGTGGTACCTCCGTGCAATGTCACCGATATTGATGCGAAGGAAGGCCTTGCAATTCTGGATGAAGTATTTGCGCTGCTGGGTAAGTACTACACAGGCGTTTAGCTCAGCTTCAAAAGTAATGCCCGACTCGTCTTGAGTCGGGCATTACTTTTTGCTGCTATTAGCCGCTAAACGGTGGTGATGCTGAGATCCCGATGGAAAGGGAAATTGCAAACAACAAAAGCATTTTCCCGGTATCTGCTAAAACCGGAATGAGGTCCGCACCGCTTGCTCCTGAATTAACCAGCATGAGCGGTCGTCGCGCACTCAGTAAGGTCAGCAAACAAATGTATGCGTAAGGCGGCCCAGCATGAATAGATGTCATCGCAACTGGCATCGCGTAAGCGATAAGAATCAGGGTTCGGTATAACTCGCGCGTGTGCTTGTCACCAAGCTTGACTGCCAGTGTTCTTTTGCCCGATTCGGTATCAGTGTGAATGTCACGAAGATTATTGGTAACCAAGATTGCACACGAAAGTGAGCCACACGAAACACCTGCCATTACTGCCAATGCAGTGATGTTTCCGGTCTGACTCGCGCTGGTTCCCACAACAGCAACCAGACCAAAGAAGATGAAAACAAAAACTTCACCAAATCCGCGATACCCGTAGGGGTTCGATCCGCCGGTATAGAACCAGGCCGCTGCGATAGATGCAATTCCAACCGGTATGAGTAGCCAAAATCCACTTATGAGGACCATGACAAGTCCGGCTGTAGCTCCAATCGCAAATGAATATAGGGCTGCGCGTTTGACTTTGTCAGGGGTAGCTAACCCTTGCCCAACTAAGCGAACTGGGCCAACCCGAATGTTGTCGGTCCCTTTGATCCCGTCGCTGTAATCGTTGGAATAGTTAGCACCAATCTGGAAGGCCAAAGCGACAATTAACGACAGCAGTGCGATAAACGGACGGGAGCCTTGCTCATAAACGGCGATGGCATAGCCGACGAACACCGGAGCTACGGCAGCAGGAAGTGTTCGAGGGCGCGCCCCATCGATCCATTCTTGTCGTGTAGTCATCAGGCGCTGTCACTAATGGATGCAACCCAGACACTTGGATTGTTTGTCGCCCGACTGCGTTCCACATCTTTGCTAGCGCGCAACCGAAGTGTGAGCCGATCAGTTTTCCCACTGTCAAGCATGGGCAACCGATCCATGTATGCAAAGAACCGAGGTGTAGCTGCCCGACCAATGCGCTGTTCAATGGCTGTACGAATCTCTTGTTCGAGTTCTTGTCGGTTTGTGTGAGGATCACGCAGCGCTATGTAAGCCATAGGTAGAGATCCCCAAGTCATGTCAGATACATCGATGACAGCAACATCCTCAATTAACGGATGATGTCGAACGATGGATTCGACGGCTGATAACGCGACGTTCACTCCACCAACAGTGACAACATCATCGAGGCGGCCGAGCACATGCAATAGACCAGCGCCATCAAGGCGGCCAACATCATGTGTCATCAATCGCCCATCGACAAAAGTTACTGCGTCAAGGTCAGGGCGCAGGCGGTATCCAGCAGACATTACGGGCCCAGAGATAGATATTCGTCCAGGTTCGGCACCTTGCTGAGAACCTAGAGCAATGTTGACGCCATCAAGAGGTTGACCATCAAACACACACCCGCCTGAGGTTTCGCTCATGCCATATGACACGACAACTTTCACACCGTATTCGCGCAACGTATTGAGCAAGGGCTGAGGTGTAGCAGCTGCTCCACTGAGAACCACGTCATATGCTTGCAACGCTTCTATGCCGACTTGGCCCGATTCGAGTAGGCGCATAATCTGTGTTGGAACAAGCGAGACCATCAGAGATCGACCGTCAGCAGCGCACCGTCGAGCCGCGCGTTTAGTAGTGGATGCAAATGTCGTTGCGTCAAAGGGACGATTACCACCAACTGAGGGATCGACTTCGTAGGGACTTCCGTAAACCCAACTACGTACCAAAACCATAATCCCGCTGATGCGATGAACGGGCAGCGTGACTACCCAGCGCGAATTCGTACCGAAGCGTCGTCCAAATGCCTCAGCTGAGGCGGTAAGAGCCTGGGTCGAAAGCAAAACTCCGCGGGGCGTGCCAGTAGAGCCGGAAGTTGCTACGACTAATGCAATCGAATCAGACTCGATTGGATGCAATGGATTATCTGGTTTAGTGGCCTCGATGATGGAATCCACAATCTGGCTCGAACCCGCAGGAATTGGCACGATTGCAGGACCAGTTCCAGTCATTGCGGGGCCAAGGGCTTCGGACAGGTTAAGGACACCTGCCATACCGGCAGGCACATGGACAGAAGCCAACCCACGCGGTTGGCTGCGTGGGATGACTCCGAGTGTGTCAGAAGTGGCCATCCCGACTAGCCTAGAACCTGCGCAACTGTTACCCGCTAATTGAATTGCCAAAAAGGTGTGACATGGATACTCGAAATCGTTACTCGCTACCTGATGTGGTCAGTGAAAGCAGTCCTGCCTTCACAAATCCCGCTCATTCCTCCATTGCTTTAGCGTGCGACTGGACTTTGGTGGGCAATTACCGAGATATCAAGTTAGAACTCTCCAGCGGGCAAGACATGGGTATTGCAAAAATCACCATCAATCGTCCCGAGAAACGAAATGCCTTTCGACCACAAACGGTCCAAGAGCTCCTGCATGCCTTCGATGTGGTTCGGGATGATCCCAGCGTCGGGGTAGTTATTCTGACCGGGCAAGGTGACTGGGCCTTTTGCAGTGGAGGCGACCAGATGATTCGCGGCGATGATGGATACATCGGCGAAGATGCGATTGCCCTAGCCGGTGTTGGCCGCCTCAACGTTTTGGACCTACAAATCGCAATTCGCAGAATTCCAAAACCTGTGGTTGCCATGGTGGCAGGGTACGCAATCGGTGGTGGTCACGTCCTGCACGTTGTCTGTGATCTCACTATTTCCGCTGATAATGCACGTTTTGGACAGACTGGCCCACGCGTGGGTTCCTTCGACGGTGGTTACGGCTCAGGTTTGCTTGCTAGGCACATTGGACAAAAGCGCGCCCGTGAAGTCTGGTTTTTGTGTCGTCAATACGGCGCAGCTCAGGCATATGACTGGGGCTTGGTAAATCAAGTTGTTCCCTTGAGCGATCTGGAAATTGAGACTGTTAAATGGTGTCGCGAAATGTTAGAACTATCGCCGCTTGCCCTTCGCATGCTCAAGGCAAGCCACAATGCCGCCGATGATGGCCTTGCCGGAGTTCAACAACTTGCCGGAGATGCGACCTTATTGTTCTACTTGAGCGAAGAAGGCCAAGAGGGCCGTAACGCATTTAAGGAACGCCGGCCACCAGATTTTTCGAGATTCCCGAAGCGACCATAACTATGTCAATACAAAAGCTTGCTGATAGTGCGCACATCTATGCCTTACCTCTGAAAGACGAATTTCGTGGAACTCAAACTCGAGTAGGCGTGCTGTTTGAGGGTCCCTCGGGATGGGCGGAGTTTGCGCCATTTCCCGAGTACTCCGATGAAGTTGCCGGGCTATGGCTTGCGGGCGCATTGGAGCAAGCTTTTGGATCCTGGCCGCTACCTGTGCGCGAATCGGTGCCCGTAAACGCGATCATCCCACTCGTAGGTGCTGATCGAACTGGCGAGCTCGTGCAGCAAGCTGTGCAGGTTCATGGCATGGACACCATCAAAATGAAAGTTGCTGATGGCAACTCAGACGTCGCGGCTGACTTAGTCCGTATTCAAATTGCCCGGCTAACAATGGGCGCGCTCGGAGTGCAAGGAAAGATTCGAATTGATGTCAATGGTGCCTGGACTGTTGATCAAGCAGTTGAGCGCCTCATTGCCTTTAATGATGCTGCTGGTGGTTTGGATTACGTGGAGCAACCCTGTGCCACTTTGGAAGAACTTGCTCAATTAAAGCAGCGGCTACCTGAGGTCAGAGTCGCAGTTGATGAAAGTATTCGTCAGGGAAATCCAGTTGATGCTGCCTATCTGGCGCAAGTAGCTGACATTGCAATTTTGAAATCAATCCCGCTAGGTGGCGTTCACGCAGCGATGAGAACGGCTCGACTTATTGGATTGCCCGTTGTGGTGAGTGGAAGTTTAGATACTTCGGTTGGACTTGCTAGCGGGATAGCACTTGCTCGAAGTTTGCCTGCACTTCACGGTGCGTGTGGATTAGGAACTGGTTTGCTGTTGGCTCAAGATGTGACATCAACTCCGATACTTCCGCATGATGGTGTTGTAGATACAAATCGTGTTCTTCCGGATCGTCTTATGCACATATTCGTCTCGCAGACGGTCAGTGATGATTGGCGTTCTCGCATTGTTCGGGCTTGGCGCGCATCGGGTTCTGAGATTGTTTCGGCTCCAATTCGTGAGGCAGTTGAAGCCTGGTGAATCAGTCGACGCTCATTTCCAGAAGCGTCCTGCAAACCCTGATATCTGCTGGCGTCACAACAGTCGTCGTTTCGCCCGGTTCGCGCAGTGCAGGATTAGCAATTGCCGCAGCCAGTGCATCACAGGCAGGCGTTATTGATCTGCATGTGCGCATTGATGAAAGGGAGGCGGGATTTCTTGCGCTAGGCATTGCAAAGGAATCACGAAAGCCTGTGGCTGTCATCGTAACCTCGGGCACAGCAGTGGCCAATTTGATGCCCGCAGTTGTTGAAGCGAATTACAGCGCTATCCCATTGGTCTTGATTACTGCCGACCGCCCAGAGGCAGTCCGATTCAGTGGTGCTTCGCAAACCATTAATCAGGTTCCGATGTTTTTGCCTTATGTCAGGGCTGTTGTCGATTTGGAAGTTGAAGCTACGCTCAAAGATGTTGAGGATTTAGCCAACACGATTGATGCAGCGCTTTCTGGCCGCCGCGGACCGATCCACGTGAATGTGCAAATGGACATGCCGATTGTCCCTGATGCCTTGGATGACACATGGCTTCCTCGACCAACTGAGCACAGTGCAAGTGTTCATGTGATGTCAGCTAATACACATGACAACGATGTGGCCATTGAAGTTGATGCGCGCGGACTGATGATTGTTGGAGACTGCGCAAATGGAAACCTTATAACCCAGGCAGCGATCATGGCTCAGCGTTTGGGCTGGCCCATTATTTGGGAACCGAGTGCAAACATTCACAATGCTGCGATGGCGCTCGATCATGGACCACTGATTTGCCCAAGCCTGCCAACGCCAGAGTTTGTGGTGACAATTGGAACAGTTGGACTTTCCCGAAGCACCTTGGCGATTCTCAAAAAAACTCAGTGTCACATCGCAATCCACGATGAATCAAGTGGACCGAATCTACCTAACCCCGTGTTGAGCGCATCAGAAATTCTTGACTACCTGCCCAATTATGTGAGTTCGCCAGAGCCATCGTGGCTTGCACTGTGGAAATCTGCAGACGACAACGCCAAAGCTGTGGTTAGCGCTGCTTTAGCCGAACATGGTTTGACTAGCGCAGCAGCAGCGGTGCAGCTGTGGAATCACATTCCGGACGGTGATGCATTGGTGCTAGGTGCTTCCTGGCCAGTACGACATGTTGAACTGTATGCGCCCGCTCGCACAGGAGTGACGGTTTATGGAAACCGTGGAGTTAATGGAATCGACGGATTGATTTCAACGGCA
>CAESAJ010000024.1_pt1 | contig 10976 bp, 10 predicted proteins | sample 7263501 | NCBI WGS metagenome assembly CAESAJ01 (sample SAMEA6814084, study PRJEB35770) | uncultured Actinomycetes bacterium | biome: Freshwater; feature: Freshwater reservoir; material: water | place: Czech Republic | collected 2017-05-23 | depth 30m m
CTCTCGGGCAGTCGTGCTATCTGCCACGCAGGGCCAAGCTCACCAGCGAATGAATGCAGTAGTAGCGACAGTTCTGCAGGAACGACTAGGGCAGACACCTAGCTATTCAGTGGACCTCCAATGCCAATTTGCAAACTGCTTAGTTCCAGGTGCCTTTGTCACAGTGCATGTATCCGGCTTCGTGAAGGTATGGATGCCCTTAGTCGGGGCTTATCAAGTTCGTTTGGCAACTTCTGATACTTCAGTAGTGGATGAATTTTCATGAGGACATCAATTGCACGTGTCCGTGAGGACCATGGATCTGTGTTGGTCCTTGGCATTGGTATGGCAGTCCTCTTAGTGAGCGTCGTAACTATTGCTGTTAATGTCACCACGATCTGGATTTCTCGAACCACTCTCAACGCCGTTGCCGATGGCGCAGCACTAGCTGGCGCCCAAGCGGTAAGTACTGATGACATCTACCGAAATGGAATTGGCAGTCGTCTTGTCTTGGATCCTGGTTTAGCGACCAAGCGGGTTCATCAGTATCTATCGAGCTCGCCAGTTCGACAACAAATGCCTGGACTGCGACTTGTGAAAGTTGAGGTTATCCGTGATCGGGTGGTTGTGCACATCGCAGCACATCCCAATGTGCCATTTGGATATTTCTTCTCCAGTGGCGAAGTGCTAGCGCAATCACGCGCAATTGCGGTAAATCAGGTGCGCTAGGTATGTCAGTTACCGCGACAGACTCAGGCAGAGTAATCTGGACAAGTCATGCTCACCGGAGATTTTCAACAGGATTATTCAACCTTGAATAACACTCTGCTTGGAATTGAGCGCGTTCTCAATGTCGCCCAAATGCCGACCAAAATCGCTGAACTTGAAACGATTGCAAGTGTTCCTGATCTGTGGGATGACCAGGCACATGCCCAAAAGGTAACTAGTGAGTTGTCGATGCTCCAGAGTGATTTCAATCGCATCAAGAATTTGCGGCAACGTATGGACGATGTCGATGTGCTCTTTGGTATGGCCCAGATGGAAGGTGACGATTCATCAACGCAAGAGGCCGTTGCCGAATTAGGTGCCTTGGAAAAACTGATTGGTGAACTTGAAGTTCGCACTTTGCTATCAGGTGAATATGATCATCGTGAGGCACTTGTTTCCATTCGATCTGGTGCTGGCGGAATAGACGCTGCCGACTGGGCAGAAATGTTGATGCGTATGTATCTGCGATATTGCGAACGTCACGGTTGGCCAACCGAAGTTTATGAAACTTCGTATGCCGAAGAAGCTGGCATCAAGTCAGCAACTTTCGCCGTAAAGGCACCTTATGCTTACGGCACGTTGTCCGTGGAGCAGGGAACGCACAGGCTCGTGCGCATTTCACCATTTGATAATCAAAGTCGCCGACAGACATCGTTTGCTGAAGTTGAAGTTATCCCAGTGGTGGAACAAACGGATTCGATTGACATTCCTGAAGACGAATTAAGAATTGATGTCTACCGATCTTCGGGTCCCGGTGGGCAAGGAGTGAACACCACTGATTCTGCAGTGCGCATCACACACATTCCTTCTGGGATTGTGGTGTCGTGCCAAAACGAGCGCAGTCAACTCCAAAATAAGGCAACAGCCATGGCTGTGCTACAAGCCAAGCTGCTAGAGCGCACTCGGCAGCAAGAGCGGGCAAAAATGGATTTGCTCAAAGGGGATACAGCGGGATCATGGGGAAATCAGATGCGATCCTATGTCCTTCATCCTTACCAGATGGTGAAAGATCTTCGTACTGAAGTGGAAACCGGTAACACCTCAGCTGTGCTTGACGGTGAAATCGACAATTTAGTTGAAGCAGGAATTCGTTGGCGCCGTGAGCAAGCCAACATTTAATTTCGTTAATTCATCAATTCTTTGCGTGGCAATAATGCCCAATAGTGGCAGTGCAATTTAGGCTCTAACTGTTTGGTGCTAACACTGAACTTTATGGAGGGCTCGCGATGGTTATTCGCTTTGATGGTGTGTCAAAGCAGTATGCCAACACACCCAAACCCGCTCTCAATAGTGTCGATTTAGCAATCGACGATGGAGAATTTGTCTTTCTTGTAGGTTCGTCAGGCTCAGGAAAGTCGTCCTTATTGCGGTTGCTGTTGCGCGAAGAAATTGCATCAGAAGGCGTCGTATCAATTGATGAAGTTGATCTGGGATTACTCCACACTCGAGATGTACCAGCACTTCGTCGAACCATGGGCATTGTATTTCAAGATTTTCGTTTGTTACCAAACCGAACGGTGTATGAAAATGTAGCCTTCGGAATGGAAGTCATTGGTAAGTCTGTGGAGGAAATCCAGACTCGAGTTCCTGAAGTTCTGGAACTCGTTGGGCTTGATGATAAAGAATCTCGTTTGCCCAATGAACTTTCTGGAGGCGAGCAGCAACGTGTGGCACTTGCCCGAGCATTCGTCAATCACCCTCGCGTACTGCTAGCAGATGAACCAACTGGCAATCTTGATCCTGATACAAGCGTGGGAATTATGAAACTACTTGACCGAATAAATCGCACGGGAACCACGGTTTTGATGGCAACTCATGACGTCGCTATCGTCGATCAAATGCGTAAGCGCATTGTTCAACTAGACGGTGGAAACATTGTTCGCGATCAAGAACGCGGTATGTACGGAAGCATGGGCCGTTAAATGAGAGCTGGATTCATTTCGAATGAAGTCAAAACTGGACTAAGACGAAATCTGACAATGACTGTTGCGCTTGTAGTATCAGTGGCTGTTTCGCTTACGTTACTGGGTACTGCGTTGCTGATGCGAGCACAGGTCGATCGAATGAAAGGCTATTGGTACGACAAGATTGAAGTATCAATATTCCTGTGCGGCAATAACTCGTTAGCATATACCTGCACCGGCGCTGTGACAGATGCCCAACGCAAAGCCGTCAAAAAGAAGCTCACTGGACTCGACCCGACGGTACAAGATGTCTTTTACGAATCCACTGCAGATGCCTACGATCGATTTAAAACTCAATTCAAAGGGTCAGCAATTATTTCGAGCATTGAGCCTGATGCACTTCCAGAATCTTTTCGGGTAAAGCTGGACAACCCCGCTAATTTTGATCAAGTCGCTGAAGCTGTGCAAAGTATGCAAGGTGTGGAATCAGTGCAAGATCAACGCAAACTGCTCGACAGATTCTTCCAAATCCTCACTGGTTTGCAATCATTTGCGATGGCGGTAGCGATGGCCATGCTTCTCGTCACCATTTTGCTGGTAGTTAATACTGTAAGAGTTGCTGCATTCGCGCGGCGCCGAGAAACCTCGATCATGCGCTCCGTTGGGGCTAGCAATATGACTATTCGATTGCCTTTTATTTTGGAGGCTGGTGTGGCCGCAGCTGGTGGGGCTGCATTGGCTTCGACCACCATGATTTTGATTAAGCAATTCTTGATTGACGGTAAGTTGGCTCCACAATGGAGTGTCATCGCCTGGGTCACCTGGCAAGACGTGCTGTGGATTGTGCCCTGGATCTTTATTGTGGGCCTGTCAACGGCTGTAGGAGCCGCGTCGGTGTCTTTGAGCCGGTACTTACGCGGGTAGTGCTATCCGCCACAGAGGTCGCATTTAACGAGGAAACTCCTTGTTCCACTGGGCAAAGTTGCCACGACACGCACCCTGACACTCCAGTCACTTCAGTCACTCCTGTTACGATTGCATAACTTCCCCTTGAACGGAGTCCACCCGTGCGCGCCCTTCCTCAGCGCTTCCTTCGTACCGCCATGGCCATTCCATTGGTCCTGGGCGCGATGGCGGGTCCTGTGTGGGCTGACACGCTAGATGACAAAGTTGCCTCTATTGGTGAAGCTTTGACCAAAGCAACCAAGGAAGTTTTGGCGGCACAAAAATCACTTGCCGATGCTCAAAAACGATTACCAGCAGCTCGGCAAGCCTTAGCCACAGCAAACGTTGCCAAACAGCAGGCAGCTGATGTGTACAACGAAGCCGATGCCAAGTTACAAGTGGCTCGTAAGAATTTCACCGATGCCAATTCCAAGCTCACCAGCAAGCAAGCAGAAATTTCTAAACTTCAAGTTAAAGTCAATCAATTTGCGCGCGCGGTCTATCAACAAGGTCAGGCTTCCCAATGGGAGATTGTCCTGGAAGCCCAGTCACCGAGCGATCTGACAAGCCGGCTGCAAACAATCAAATCAGTGGCACAGGCGAGTTCTAGCAGTCTCGATGATTTGGCAGTAGCCAAGTCAGAACTAAAAGTTGAAGCCGACAAAGCTGAAGTTATTCGCTTGGAAATGCAAGGCCTTGCAGATCTTGCAAAAGAAGCACTCGACATTGCTGAGGCAGCGGCGAAAAGTGCTATTGAGGCAAGCAAAAAAGTAAAAGCGCTGATTGCACAAGAGGCTTCGGCCTTGGACGTAGCCAAGAAGGATCGAAACAAAGTTAAGAAACAGTATGACAATTTGCGCGCTGAACAAATTCGTTTGGCACAACAAAGCGGAAATGCTAGCCATGGCTCTGGCGATCCGCAAGCCACTGGTCCACTGTCCTGGCCAATGCCAGGGCGCGCTGCTGGCGGTGGCGTCGGATGGCGAGTACATCCGGTTTATGGCTACCGTTCTTGTCACACAGGTGTGGATATCGGTGCAAAAGAGGGAGAAGCTATTCATGCTGCAGACGGTGGCATCGTCCTGAGTACCAGTGTGAGCAAAGCTTATGGCAAGGTCACAATGATTGACCATGGCGATGGCTTGGTAACTATGTATGCTCATCAGTCAAAATTTGGAGTGAAACCTGGCCAAGTAGTTGGATCTGGTGATGTTATTGGCTACATAGGATCCACGGGTTATTCCACCGGGCCACATCTGCATTTTGAAGTGCACATTAATGGCGTACCCTATGACCCAATGGGCTGGTTTGGAAAAGCCAAGGTAGTGGTACCTTGCTGGGGGTAGTTAGATGGCAAAGGAAAGCGGACGCAAGTTAATTGCGCAAAACCGCAAAGCCCGTCACGACTACGCAATTGAAGATGTCTACGAGGCTGGCATGGTGCTGATGGGCACCGAAGTGAAGTCACTTCGAGCAGGTCGAGCAAGTTTGGTTGATGGCTACGCTCTATTAGAAGATGGCGAAATTTGGTTGCGCGGTGTGCACATACCCGAATACAACGAAGGTTCCTGGACCAATCACGCGCCAACTCGTGCCCGCAAGCTGTTGTTGAATCGCCAGGAAATTAACAAAATAACCGGCAAGCTCAAAGAATCTGGACTGACACTGATACCACTGAGTTTGTACTTCCTCGATGGAAAAGCCAAAGTCGAGATCGGGGTAGCGCGAGGTCGTAAGAACTATGACAAGCGTCATGTCATTGCTGAAAAGGAAGCCAAACGGGAAACGGAACGGGCAACGGGACGACGATCAAAGGGCTATACGGACTAACCGGAAATACGGACTAACCGGCGACCGTGACTACAGTCTCAAGCTTCGCATCGTAGGTCTGACAACTGACCCTAAGTGCTTAGTAGCGCTCGAATCCGCGGATGCGTTCCCAATCAGTTATGGCTCGGTTGAATTGCTCTAGTTCCACATCTGCCTGTCGCAGATAATGTTTGTGAACTTTTGCGCCAAAAGTCTTTTGTGCCCAGTCGCTATTTGCCCATAGGTCTCGAGCCATTTGCAACGTATGAGGTACGCGGTCACTTTCTAGTGCGTAGGCATTGCCATCAAATCGAGGCTCGAGTTCGAGTTTCTGCTCGATGCCATCGATGCCTGCCGCGATCATTCCAGCCACTGCTAAGTAGGGATTCACATCTCCACCGGGCACTCGGTTTTCTACTCGTAATGACGGTCCATGTCCCACGAGCCGGTATGAGCAGGTGCGATTATCCCGTCCCCATTTGATTGCTGTGGGGGCAAAACTTCCAGGCTGATAGCGCTTATAGCTGTTGATTGTTGGGGCATAAAGAGCTGATAGTTCGCGCATGTGTTTGAGTTGGCCAGCAATAAAGTGCTTTCCCATTTGGCTCAAGCCATCTGGGTCGCTGTCATCTGCCAACACATACTCGTCCTTAAGACCGCGAAAAGATAAATGGATATGGCACGAGTTGCCTTCACGTTCATTGAACTTAGCCATGAAAGTTAAGGCGTAACCGTCCTGTGCAGCAATTTCTTTTGCAGCTGTTTTATAGATGACATGGTTGTCGCACGTGGCAAGTGCATCTGTGTACTTAAAGGCAATTTCATGCTGGCCTAAGTTACATTCGCCCTTCACCGATTCCACAACTAAACCTGCGGTTGTCATTGATCGCCTAATACGACGTAACAGTGGCTCAACTCGGCTCGTTCCGGTGATGCTGTAATCAACGTTGTATTGATTAGAAGGAGTGAGTCCGTTGTAACGAGAATCCCATGCCTCTTCGTAGGTATCGTTGAAAAGAATGAATTCAAGTTCCGTGCCAACCAGGGCGATCATGCCCATATCTTTGAGTCGTTGAAGCTGATTTTGCAATATTGACCGAGGCGATTCATCAATGAGATTTCCATGATGATCTTTAAGATCAGCAAGAATTATTGCGGTTCCTTCATGCCAATCAACAAGTCGAAGCGTATTGAGGTCAATGTCCATGACCATATCTCCGTAGCCGGTGTCCCACGAAGAAATGTCGTACCCAGAGACGGTATTCATGTCGATGTCTACTGCAATCAGATAGTTGCAACCCTCGGTGCCATGTGCCAAAACATCGGATAGGAAGTAGTGAGCATCAAGGCGCTTACCCTGCAACCGACCTTGCATGTCTGTGATTGCAACTATGACGGTATCGATTTCACCTGCGTGAATAGCGGCCGTAAGTTGATCTAGCGACAAGGGCGCCTGTGACGTCGACATTTTTGGCGTAGCCATTGAAACTCCTCTATTTCTATCCTCTAAAAAGTGTTGTTCCTCCCGCCAACTTACTCTGCTTGGGCTAGCCCATGTGGGCGAAGGGGCATCTCCTTGAAGTACGCTAGAAATCTACCAATTCCACCGATACGTGCAAAGAGGCATGATGTCTGACACCTATGACGTACTTAATCCTGCAACTGAAGAAGTGGTGACGACAGTCTCCCTTGCTTCTCCAGAAGAAGTAGATTTTCTTGTTGCTCGAGCTAAGGCAGCCTTTCCTGGCTGGAGAGATACAGCCCCAGCTGATCGTGCGCGTTTGCTTCGAGCGATGGCAACACTTGTTGAAGCACACCGTGAAGAACTGGCTAACTTGGAAGTTCAAGAAGCAGGACACACAATCGGCAATGCATTGTGGGAAGCAGACAATGTTCGCAATGTTCTGAATTACTATGCTGGTGGCGCTGAGCGCTTGCTTGGACATCAAATTCCCGTACCAGGTGGCATTGACATCACATTCCACGAACCGTTTGGTGTTGTGGGAATTATCGTGCCGTGGAATTTCCCGATGCCCATTGCTGGTTGGGGATTTGCCCCAGCACTGGCAGCAGGCAACACCGTTGTGCTCAAGCCAGCTGAAGTAACACCGTTGACTGCGATGCGCCTGGCCGAACTTGCACTTGAGGCTGGCATACCTGAAGGTGTGTTCACAGTAATGCCAGGTAAGGGCAGAATTGCTGGCCAACGTTTGGTCGAACATCCTGATGTGCGCAACATTGTATTTACTGGATCAACTGACGTTGGTATTGGAATTATGAAGTCAGCTGCGTCAAACCTCAAGCGAGTAACACTGGAATTAGGTGGCAAGAGCCCCACAATTATTTTTGCGGATGCTGATGTCGAAGCTGCTGCAAAGTCTGCGCCTATGGCAGTTTTTGATAATTCGGGTCAAGATTGTTGTGCGCGATCGCGTATTTTGGTTGAACGATCCATCTACGACGATGTGCTCGCACACATGGAATCGGTCGTCATGGGAATGAAGGTAGGCGACCCAACACTTGCTTCAACTGACATGGGACCGCTCATCACCGCGGCACAACGCGACACAGTAGCGTCGTTTGTGCCACCAGATGCCCCGATTATGTTTCAGGGCGACGCACCAACAGGTAAGGGTTTTTGGTTCCCGCCAACTGTTTTAGCGCCCATCACAAAAGATGACCGGCAGTACACAGATGAAATCTTTGGCCCGGTTGCCGTGGTTATCCCATTTGATAACGAGGCGCATGCAATTGAGCTGGCAAACGGCACTGACTATGGCCTAGCAGCTTCGATCTTCACCAAAGATGTTGGTCGGGCCTTCCGGGTTGCTCGCGCAGTCGAGTCTGGCGTTATTTCAGTTAATTCCCATTCTTCGGTCCGATACTGGACCCCGTTTGGCGGATTTAAGATGTCTGGTATTGGTCGCGAACTTGGTCCAGATGCTATTGAGCATTTCACTGAGACAAAGAATGTTTTTGTCTCAACTGCTGAGTGAGTAACCTAAGTGCCAAGGTAAGTTGAAGACGAGCGTCAATCTAGTGGACTATTCATTTCAAATCTATTTGTATAAATGTCAGGGAAAGTGAGAAGTTAAGTGAAGCGATTACAAGATCGAGTAGCAGTAATCACAGGCGGGGGTAGCGGCATTGGTTACGCTACGGCAAAGCGATTTGCTGAAGAAGGAGCCAAAGTTGTTGTCGTAGACATGGACCCTAAATCAGGTCAGGCAGTGGCTGATGAAGTCGGCGGTATTTTTGTACGGGCCGATGTTACTAGTGCGGATGATGTGGCCAACATGTACAAAGTGGCTTTTGACACGTATGGCTCCATAGACATCGCATTTAATAACGCTGGCATTTCGCCTCCTGATGATGATTCAATTTTGACCACCGGAATTGACGCATGGCGTCGAGTTCAAGAAGTTAACCTGACTTCTGTTTATCTATGTTGCAAAGAAGTCTTGCCCTACATGTTGAAGCAGAAAAAAGGTGCAATCATCAACACTGCATCTTTTGTGGCCACCATGGCAGCTGCCACCTCACAGATTTCCTACACGGCATCCAAGGGTGGCGTACTAGCTATGACACGTGAGCTCGGCGTTCAATTTGCTCGGGAAGGTGTGCGAGTCAACGCACTCTCACCTGGCCCAGTGAACACCCCACTGCTTATGGAACTCTTTGCTAAAGATCCTGAGCGCGCTGCTCGCAGATTGGTTCACATACCATTGGGCAGATTTGCTGAGCCTTCTGAAATCGCTGCTGCAGTGGCGTTTTTGGCAAGTGATGATTCCTCATTCATGACTGCATCAAACTTCCTTGTTGATGGCGGTATCAGTGGAGCCTATGTAACTCCGCTTTAATCTCTCATGAACAACGGCACGCTATCTCTGGATAGCGTGCCGTTCTGCTTTATCTATGTGCAGCACATTGGTCATCATGGCAGCGGCGATAAGTATGGCTCCCATGAAACCCAGAGAAATAGGCAGCGAAGTGTGTTGTGCAATAAATGCGAAACCCATTCGTCCAATGATGTTCAGAACAGCAACGGCTGCTCCGGTAACCATCAAGGCACGAGCGCTTGGTAACCCTGGGATACGACCAGCGGCAGTAACAAATGCGGCCGGCATAGGAGCCACACCTAGCCCCATGAACCCGTACGCGATGCAGCTAAGAATCAGCGCAGCAGAATTCGATGTTGTATGTGCAACATTTGCTGCAGCAAGTGCAACTATGTATCCGGTTCCTCCGATTACGCCACAGGTGCGCGCAATAACCTGAAGTCCAAACTGATCAATAAATCGTGGTGATAAAAGGCGAACGGTGAGCTGCATCACCATGAATGATGAAAAAGCGTATCCGTTTGGTCCAACTGAAATGTGGAAGTCTTCGCTGAGTAGTACTGAACTCCAGTCACCAACTGATATTTCAGCGATCAAGGCCAACCATTGGGCGAATGCGATGGTGAGCAAAAATCTCAGGGCACTTCGAGGTATATGTTCCTGGCGTGGGAGTTGAGTCGAATCATCGATTGATCGGTCATCCATATGTAGTGGAAGAAGATTCTTGGTTGCAAGGGCAAAACCAATGAGGCATAAAGTATCAGCAAAAATTAAGGCATGCAGTGGACTGACATAGGGTGCAGCCAAACTTGAAAATATGGAAGCAGACATAGTTCCGATGCTCCAAAAGGCATGGCCCATCGGAAGAAATGAACGTCCTATGTGTTGCTCGACCAAAACAGCCTGACTATTTACACCGATGTTGGTCATTGCGTAGAAGAGTCCACTAGTAAAAGCGACTGTTGCAAACCAACTTAAATTGGGCGCTAACGCATTGCACACATTGGAAGTAATCAAAAAAGTGAAAGCACCTTGAACTACGGCGCGCGATCCAAATCGGTGAACGACTCGGGCACCAATGAAATTACCGATGAGAGCGCCAATGCCGCCAACTGCGATTGCGGTACCGTAAATTCCCGCACCAGCGTTAAGACCAAGTTTGATTTCAGCTAATCGAGGCACCAGAGTTCCGACGGGGACCCCAATAAAGAAGAAACAAAATTTTATGGAGGTGCGAGCTCGGGCGTAAACATCAATCGGACTCACTTATCTAGAGTATCTCCAGATAGTGGGCCACTCTTTATGAAACTATCGAGCACATTCCGCTGTGACAGCGGCAACAAACATATCTACATCTTGCTCGGTTGTATCCCACGAGCACATCCAGCGAACTTGGCCAGTGAGGTGGTTCCAGACGTAGAACTTGAACTGGCTTTGTAGCCGTTCAATAACCTCTGGAGCCAGTATTGGAAAGAGTGCATTGGCTTGTGGTCCACCGTTGATACTCACACCGGGAATGTCCTTGATACCGGAATACAGTCTTTGGGCCATGGCATTGGCATGGTTGGCATTGCGAAGGTACAAATCTGTGCCAAACATTGCGAGCAACTGAGCAGAACTAAATCGCATCTTGCTTGAAAGTTGCATAGCCGATTTACGAACGTATTTGACTGCATCACTGAATTGTGGATTGAGGAAGACCACAGCCTCGGCGGCAAGTGCACCGTTCTTC
>CAESAJ010000025.1_pt1 | contig 10812 bp, 10 predicted proteins | sample 7263501 | NCBI WGS metagenome assembly CAESAJ01 (sample SAMEA6814084, study PRJEB35770) | uncultured Actinomycetes bacterium | biome: Freshwater; feature: Freshwater reservoir; material: water | place: Czech Republic | collected 2017-05-23 | depth 30m m
CAACTCGCGACCTGTTGAATACAGTCGAAGGGTACCTAGCCGATGGCTATCTTCGAATCAAACTCAAAATTGAACCTGGCTGGGACATTGACGCAGTGCGATCAGTCCGCGAGACATTTGGACCAGACATCTTGCTGCAAGTCGATGCGAATACTGCATATGGCCGCGATGACTTTGATCATCTTCGAAAACTGGACGAATTCAATCTGCTGCTGATGGAGCAACCGCTGAGTGAAGAAGATGTGTTAGGGCACGCCAAACTAGCTGCACACATCACCACGCCTATCTGCCTTGATGAGTCGATAGTTTCAGTGCAAAGTGCGCAAGATGCTATCGAGCTCAAGGCCACACAAATAATCAATATCAAACCTGCCCGGGTGGGTGGCTATCTTGCTGCCAAGGCGATTCATGATGTTGCCCAGAGTGCAAAGATTCCCGTGTGGTGTGGTGGCATGCTAGAAACTGGCATTGGTCGGGCAGCCAATCTTGCACTTGCAGCGTTGCCGAATTTCACGCTTCCAGGTGATACCTCAGCATCGGCTCGGTACTTTGAGACCGACACCACCGAACCTTTCGTGCTAGAAGATGGCCACATCCGTGTGCCTACCGGAGCAGGTATCGGAGTGAATCCAATACCGGAAATTGTGGAGCGCTTCACTGTCTCAACCGACTACATTAAGCGTTAGTTCACAAACAGCACACTTGGAAACAACAACTACAACAAGGAGTTACCATGGCAAATCCAACGCATCGCTTTACTGACAAAGTCGTCGTCGTCACAGGTGCTGGTGGCGGTATCGGAAGCGCCATCTCCGCTCGGTTTGCCAGCGAAGGCGCCAAAGTGGTTGTCACAGATGTCAACTCTGAATTGGCAAAGCAAACGGTAGCTGCAATCTCAGCTGATGGCGATAGCGCTGTCGCGATTACGGCAGACATTTCTGAGTCTCCTGCCTGCCGCGAATTGATCGCTGAAGTTGTTGAGCGCTTTGGACGAGTTGATGTGTTGATTAACAATGCCGGAATAAACCGCCGCGGACCATTGATGGAACTCACTGAAGATGATTGGCATGCAACATTCAGAGTGAACGTAGATGCAATGTTTTACCTTTGTCAGGCTGTCGTCCCATTAATGATCAACCAAGGTGGTGGAGCAATAGTCAACACTGCTTCGCAATGGGGTCTCTACCCAGCCCCTGGACACATCGCGTACAACGTGTCAAAAGCTGCCGTGGCATCGTTCACCCAAAACCTAGCGCGCGACTATGCACCACATAAGATTCGAGTCAATGCTGTGTGTCCTGGCGAAATTGGAACTCCGATGCTGGAACAAGCTGCCATTCGTAAAGGCCTGACATTTGCCGACTTCGACAAGATGGTTCCGTTTGGGCGAATTGGAAAGCCCGATGAAGTCGCCTCCCTTGTGGCATTTCTTGCTAGTGACGAAGCAGCATTTATGTGTGGTTCTCTGGTTGAGATCACCGGTGCACAGCCAGTTGCCTAATGCTTCTTGAGTCAGTATTCATTCTGTTAGTCGGGGTTGTCGTTGGAGTAATCAACGGCATGGCCGGTGGCGCGTCAATCTTGAGTTATCCAGCCTTGCTCGCAGTTGCGCTTAACCCGCTATCCGCTGTGGTGTCTAACGCTATCGGCGTCACCAGTGCAAATTTTCTATCTCTACGCGCTCAAAAAGTGCAATGGCGAAAGCTCATGCGAACCAATGCTCCACTTATATACGCATCGGTAACCGGAACAATAATCGGAGCAATTGCGCTGTTAAACATGCCCATAAGCGCCTTAGAAAGATTAGCACCTTTCTTACTGTTGTTCGCCACTTCAACACTGTTTATTCCCCAACGAAGAAGCGTTGCCTTACATCCCAGAACCGAGCGTGGACTCATGTTCGGAACTGGATTGTATTGTGGCTACTTTGGTCCGGGCCAGGGAGTTATGGTCGCGCTCACACTTGCACGCGATTCATCACGCTCCCCCATTGTGCTCAACACCACCAAAAACATCATTGTTGGAATAACGGCTTTAGTTTCAAATGTGCTGTACATATTTAGTGGACATGTCAGCTGGTGGTTCACTTTCATGCTCGCGATAGGCGCGGCAGTCGGAGGACACCTCGGCGGCAGTTGGGCAAATCGTATTTCGCCACAGTTCTATCGACGGGTGATTTTTCTGGTGGGATTTACTTCCAGTATTTGGCTCTTCACCAAGTATTACTAAAACCTCAATTTTGACTCACGCCTCAATTGACCCATCACACAAGTCCAGACTCAGACCCATCAATAGTGGGTTTCGGGTGTCTGAATTAACAATTCTTCCTCGGTATCACTGCATTCTTGAATACTTTCGAGCGGTATCATCATTGAAGTATTGCGTTATCGCCAGTCCGGCATGTTGCGTAAAGGAGATACTGTGGCACAGGTCCAAATCCGCAAATTGGTCACGTTCACCGAAGAAACCCGCATCGAAGGCGGAAAGGTTGCCGCCACACCGTTGCGGATGTTTGCCGCTGCAGCCGTTCTGACTAATCCCTGGGCTGGTCGGGGGTTTGTTGAAGATCTCAAACCAGAAATCCACGATTTAGCACCACAACTTGGTGCGATACTGACTAATGAAATTTTGCGAATGGTCGGTTCAGGCGAAGCTGTCGAAGGCTACGGCAAGGCCGCAGTTGTCGGGACTTCCGGCGAAGTTGAACATGCATCGGCATTAATTCACACACTGCGATTTGGCAATCTTTACCGCAAAGCCGTCGGTGCAACGAGTTACCTAGCCTTCACAAATGTGCGAGGTGGCCCGAACTGTCCAATTCAGATACCACTGATGCATAAAGCGGATGAAGGTATGCGTTCGCACTACCTGACAATTCATTTTTCCATTGTTGATGCACCTGCACCTGATGAAATCGTGGTTGCCCTCGGTGCATCAGTGGGTGGCCGACCTCACCACCGAATTGGAAATCGCTATCAAGATCTCGAAGAACTTGGCGATACCACCTCGTAATAATCGAGGCATCCATGGCAATGACTGACATTTATCATCTACCGCCACCCAGGGAAACTGGGACGCTGGACAATGGCACTGCGTGGACATCATTTGGAAGACACGATTTGCAACCACCCATTGTGTTGTTACATGGCGTGGGTATGTCTCAGGAGTTTTGGGCACCTCAAGTGCATGGTTTGTTTGCATCGCATGAAGTCATTACGTACGACATGTGGGGTCACGGTGGCACACCTTCGAATGCCGCCGCCACAACCTTGCAAGATTTCACTGTGCAACTCTTGGGATTGCTCGACGCGCTCGATATTGCACAGGCACATGTCGTTGGTCACTCCATGGGCGCACTTGTGGCCCTGGACTTTGCCATCAATTTCCCTGATCGTTGTGCCAGTGCGGTAATCCTCAATGCGGTCTTCAATCGGACTGCTGAGCAACGAGCTCCCGTACTGCGCCGAGCACAAGCGCTGCTGACAGATGGCACCATGAATATCGAAGCCACACTTGAACGCTGGTTCGGAGTAGATCTCGATGGCGAGCCCGCCCAATTGTCACGACGTCTACTCAGTTCGGTCAATCCACGTGGGTATGCCAACGCCTACATGGTCTTTGCTACTGCTGATGACGCGCAAGCAGGTGCCATCACTGACCTGAGAGTTCCCACAATGTTTGCTACCAGTGACGGTGATCCAAATTCCACACCCGAGATGTCAGAAACCATGGCACAACTGGCACCATCTAGTTCATGCACAATCCTGCGCGGCCATAAACACATGATGAGTTTGACTGATCCGAATGCCGTCACCGAACTTATTGAGCAATCTTTCAGCACCGCGCCCGCATCTAATAGGAGTCGACTATGAAGTTTTCGCTTTTCGCACACATCGAGCGTTATGACGATTCCAAGTCCCACCGCCAATTACTCGAAGAACTTACTGAACTAGTCGTCATGGCAGAAGAAGGCGGGTTTGATAAATTCTGGATTGGCGAACATCACGCCATGGACTTCACGTGCTCGCCTAATGCGTTTGTGAGTTTGGCCTACTTGGCTGCCCAGACATCGAGAATACGGTTGGGCACTGGAACAATCATTGCGCCTTTCTACCATCCCATTCGGCTCGCTGGTGAAATTGGTCAACTAGATTTGATGAGCAACGGCCGTCTTGAAGTCGGAATTGCACGCGGTGCCTACATGTTTGAATACGAGCGCTTGTTCCCAGGCTTGGATGCCATGGAAGCAGGTCTGCGAATGCGCGAACTGATTCCAGCAACGCAACAACTGCTCATTGGAGATTACGCACACGACGGCAAATACTGGCAATTTCCAACCACGAGTGCGGTCCCAAGGACCATCCAACAGCCTTACCCGCCGATGTGGGTTGCTGCTCGTGATCCGAACACACACGAGTTTGCTGTGGCACACGGTTGCAATGTCCAGGTGACGCCTCTTGCCAATGGATTCGAGGAAGCAGTGAGCTTGATGGGCAAGTTCAACGATGCTTGCGCCGCCAATCCAGGTGTTGCTCGACCTGAGGTCATGATTCTCGAGCATGGCTATGTATCGCGCTCAGAATCCGAGCTGCAAGAAGCGGCTGAGAACATTGAGATTTTCTACCGCTACTTTGGAAAGTGGTTCCAAAATAGTGCACCAATCTCCAAGGGCCTCATCGAAGAACTCACCGAAAGCGACTTCCAAGGAAATCCGCAGTATTCGCCAGAAAATCTGCGCGCTAACCTACCAATCGGGACACCTGAACAACTCGTTGAGCGATTCAAAAAGTACCAAGATCTTGGATACTCGGAATTCAGTTGGTGGATGGATGGCCACATGACTTTCGAACAAAAACGCAAAGGCTTGGAATTGTTTATCAAAGAAATCCTTCCTGCGTTCAACACTCCAAACTAGGAGAACATCATGTCTACTCGCACGTTTCAGCTCTACATCGATGGCGCCTTCTGCGATGCCAAAGAAACGTTCCCCAGTATCAATCCTGCTACCGAGCAACCATGGGCCTTAATGCCTAGCGCTGATGCGAGTGATGTTGATCGCGCAGTGCGTGCAGCACATCGGGCACTGACTGATTCAGCGTGGTCGCGCATGAATGCGACTGCCCGCGGGAAGTTACTGATGAAACTTGCAGACTTGATGGTCGAGAACAATGACCTATTGGCTGAAATTGAAACTACAGATACCGGCAAGATTCGCAGAGAAACAAAATCCCAAGTGCTTTACATCGCTGAGTACTATCGTTACTTCGCGGGTCTGGCCGATAAAGTCACTGGCTCACACATGCCTATAGATAAAGCCGACATGGAGGCATACACAGTGCGCGAACCCATTGGGGTCGTAGCAGCGATAGTTCCATGGAACTCTCAAATGTTTTTATCTGCTGTGAAACTTGCTCCTGCACTTGCAGCCGGATGCACTGTTGTCTTGAAAGCTTCCGAAGATGGCCCTGCCCCACTTTTGGAATTCGCACGGCTTGTTCATGAGGCAGGGTTTCCTGCAGGCGTCGTGAACATCATCACTGGATTTGGTGACACCTGCGGAAAAGAACTCACGTCGCACCCATTGGTCTCACGCATCGCCTTCACCGGCGGTCCTGGGACTGCGCGACACATTGTCGCAAACTCGGCCCAGAATCTGGCGGTCACGTCTCTGGAACTTGGTGGCAAGTCTCCTGTCATCGTCTTTGAGGACGCCGACGTGACCAGTGCCGCAAATGCCATCATCTCAGGCATTTTTGCAGCTACGGGGCAAAGTTGTGTGGCGGGATCACGCTTAATCGTGCACGAATCCATTCATGATGAACTCATTGAGACGCTGGTAGCAAAGGCTCGCACAATATCTATCGGTGATCCCCAGTCACTTGATACCGAAATGGGACCACTTGCCACCTCGCGCCAACTGTCGCTGATCAAAGACTTGGTACACAGAAGTATCGAGCAAGGCGCGACACTTCTCACAGGTGGACGCCAGCCTGAAAGCATGGCCACTGGTTACTACTTCGAACCAACAGTTCTAGATTGCATAAGCCCTGAGACAGCATGCGTTCAAGAAGAACTCTTTGGTCCAGTTCTGAGTGTGTTAACTTTCAGAACTGAAGAAGAATCAGTAGCACTTGCTAATGACACTAAATATGGATTAGCCAGTGGTGTGTTCACTCGCGACTTGGCTCGCGCGCACCGCGTGATTCGAAAGATCCGCGCAGGAATTGTTTGGGTGAATACTTATCGCGTCATTTCTCCAATGATGCCATTTGGCGGCTACGGCATGAGCGGTTACGGTCGCGAAGGCGGGGCGGAATCAATTCTTGATTACTTGCGACCAAAAGCTGTATGGATTAACACCAGCGATACACCAATCGCTGATCCATTCGTTATGCGTTAACTAATTCGCTATTGAATCGGCGGTAGCGAATTATCTGGGCGACGAGGAAGTAACCCAGGAACAGTCTTCATGTAATTTGCGTAAGCAGCATATTTCTTAATCAACAACTGTTCTTCCCATTGCATTTTGTATGTCAGCAGTGCCACAAGAAGTAACCACACAGCCAAACGCGGCCAGGACCATTGAGAAAGGGCCATGCCAAAAGCTAGTGTCAAGAGTCCTAAGTAAATAGGGTGGCGCACCCATCGATAAATCCCGGTGTTGACAAAAGTAGCTTTCTCGAGCGGGACTGGATTAGCTGTCAACGATGGACCCAGAGAGCGGAAACCAAGAATGACAACCATGAGCCCCACATAAAACAATGCTTTGCCGAATAAATAGGCCAGCCCAGGAATCATTCCATCAGGAAGTCGCGGCACGACAAAGAGCAAACCCAAGAGCACAAATTGAGTCACCACAAGGAGCCTGCCCTTGCGGTAGTCAGATTCAGGCGAGGGTTGAGGTCGAGAACTCATACCTTGAGATTACCGTGAGAGCTCACCAACTTGATTCAGCCACGACGCCCCGCAATTAGTGACCAGTTCTTCGCTATTGGAGCCTGAAATCTACGGACTCTTCCTAAACTAGGGACATGCGATCTGTAAAAACTGTGCACGTGGTCAGCGTCCATGCCGAAGGCGAAGTCGGTGATCTGATTGTTGGCGGTGTTCCCATTCCACCCGGCGACACCCTTTGGGAACAGTCCCGTTACATCGCAAATGACAACACTCTGCGGCAATTTGTGCTTAATGAACCTCGAGGTGGCGTTTTTCGACATGTGAATCTGTTGGTGCCACCCAAAGATCCCAAAGCCGCTATCGGTTTCATCATCATGGAACCTGAAGATACTCCACCCATGTCTGGCTCGAATTCGATTTGTGTGGCAACAGCAGTCCTTGAAACCGGCATCGTGCCCATGGTCGAGCCCGAGACACGTTTCATCATGGAAGCCCCAGGCGGACTGGTCAATGTAGTCGCGCAGTGTAAAGACGGTAAAGCAACTGAAATCAGAGTGCACAACCTGCCATCATTTGCCGGCTCTCTCGATGTCGCCCTTGAAGTTCCAGGCATGGGAACTTTGATCGTGGATACAGCTTATGGTGGTGACAGTTTCACCATTGTTGATGCCCACGCACTTGGTTTCACTTTGGATCCCAGTGAAGCGCGCGACCTAGCCGTTGCCGGTATCACCATCACCAAGGCAGCAAATGAGCAATTGAAATTTGTGCACCCAACAAATCCGGATTGGACACATTTCTCGTTCTGCCAACTCGCCTTACCAATTTTTAAAGAACAAGGGCAACTCATCAGTCATAATGCCGTTGCTATTCAGCCAGGTAAAATTGACCGTTCTCCGACAGGCACTGGTGTTTCTGCGCGTATGGCTGTCCTGCATGCCAAGGGCATCATGAAGGTGGGCGACACCTTGCGTGGGCGGTCCATAATCGGCTCGCACTTCAATGGTCGAATCGAAAATGAAATTTCCATAGGTGACAAAATGGGAATAACACCATCCATTGCCGGCCAAGCGTGGCTGACAGGAACCCACCAGCACATGCTCGACCCCACTGATCCTTGGCCCAACGGCTACATTGTCAGTGACACATGGCCGCGTATTGGCAAAGACTGACGTCTAGTGAGGAACGTGGAATTCTTCGCGGCCTGGTCAGTGGCATTGCACTAATGTCCCTTAACAGTGCTTGAATAGCAGTATGGCTGACAACAAAGATTCCGACCCAACTAAAGCTGCGTTCTTGGCGGCTCTTGAGCGGAAGAAGGCCGGCCCTGGTGGTGTCAAGGCTGCAGGGCCAACTAGTGAAAAGTTAGGACCTAAATCAAACGGTCCAAGTAATGCCAAGCGGATCTCACGTCGGCGTAGCGGCAGTTCCTGATTCTCACAACGTTCGAACTGCCAAGCTAAATTCGCTGGCTAGGTTTCACTAAGTCCACTCAAATCGGTTGGCACATCAACGCTGTGTGCCAATAAATCTTCAGTCTTAATGTATTCAAGAGCAGCTTCATTAGTTGCAGCCAAAACCACTCCACAGGCTGCACCATCCTCGAGTGCTTGCTGCCAGCGCGGAGCACATACGGCCCAGCGATCCCCTGGCTTTAATCCAGCAAATCCAAATTGCGGCGCTGGAGTAGATAAGTCGTTCCCAACAGATTTTTGATGCTCTAAAAATTCGGCTGAGACTACCGCGCACACAGTATGACTGCCATAGTCAGATTCATCCGTAGTTGTGTAACCATCTCGGAAATATCCGGTAACTGGGTCCATGCCACAAAGTTCTAGCGGTTCACCAAATACGTTATTTTGCATGCCTCTAGGTTCTCATAAGTGCTTGGCCTCGGCACATCCGCTAACCTTCATTTAGGAATGCTGCACGCAGATCAAGCGTGACCGCCTGCACGCAAGTATCGGAACTTTGGGCGCACCATCAGCCTGGCAACTGGCAACCAATGGGCAAGAGATTGCGGGATATCGCGCTTGCGCAGGCAATGTTCGCCTGAACTTCACCTGATATTTCCCTGGCACAGTCTCGATTCACCGCACCGCGAGCAGACCCCAACCTCAAAATTGAGGGCGAAAATTCTTGGATAGAATATGATCCGCAGGGGCGGTAGCTCAGTTGGTCAGAGCATCGGACTCATAATCCGTGGGTCGTCGGTTCGAGCCCGACCCGCCCCACCAATAATTCCCATATCTATGTGGATTTATATGGCATCAGGATTTAACAAAGCACTAGTCACAATGTTTATGTCAACAAAATGTCAACAGCATTCTCTTTTATCCATTAACAACGCTCAGAAAAATACTGACTCTTGAAGACTCAACTGTTTCCTGAGCAGCCTGATACTTTAAATACATGCATGATTCACTGGAGGTTATGTATCCAAACCTCTTTAGTTAGTGGCATCCACATTTAAACGGCGATCTAACTCCAAATGAGGTCTCACGCGGGTCCAGTAGGAAAGTTTGGTGGCTCGGTGGCTGTGGCCACGAATGGGAAGCAAGGATTTACTCTCGAGTATCTGGGCGTGGTTGCCCATTCTGCAAAGGTAGCCGAGTGATTTCCGGTGAGAATGACCTAGCTACGCTCAGGCCAGACATCGCAACTATGTGGGATTTAGTTAAAAATGGTGACCTTAGCCCAGATAAAGTTCGTGTGGGTACAGCAAGGAAGGTTTTTTGGATTTGCCCATTGGGTCAAACCTAGAATGAAACTACAAATAGATGGCGCTGATGGGTTTAAGACTTTTCAAGGAAAAAGTCGGGACGACTTGTATCCGTTGGCCAGTAAATGTTCCAGTATCGCTACTATTTGAAGAAGTTTTTCACATCTTTACTTGGGTCCTCATAAAAAGACTCACTCGGACTTGGATCCGGACCACCATTCGTAAGCGGACTGGTGTAGGCAAAGTTATCAACAAACACGCTGACTCGTTCAAAGGTTCTCGAAGCAACTATTGATTTAACATCTTGACTTCTGGAAACATGAGATGCGATAAAACTCTTTTCATTATCAATCTCCTCTTTGGCAGAGCCTGGGACAAGAGTGAAGTTAGCGATAATCAAGTCGGCATTATTCACACCTCTTATTATCTCCGGCTTGGTCATCTCTGCAATCAAGGTTATTCCCTCGATTTGGATAGCCACATTGGGCGGGTCAATTTTGAAACTATCGTTTACATCTGAATAGAACAATTCAACGAAACTCTCGTAGCTCATAGTCCCGGCGTCTCGATTAGGGCGATCTGTAAACCATGTAAGGTGAGAGTCCTTGGATGCAATGGGCACTGCCAGAGTGAACTCTGTGCCACTATCTCCTACAAGCTCAAGTTCTGCATTTTCGCCTTCATAGACAAATAACAGAGATTTATTTGTTACCTCTGATGCTGTTGGAGCTTTGTCTTCTGCATTGAACAAAAAGATTGAAAATGCCACAGCAGCCGTCACGGCAATTATGGCCAATAAAGGAAATAGTAACTTCTGAGATTTCATAGGAAAATCCTATATGCGGACACCCAACGATCAAGAAAGGCATGCTCTAGTTAACGCATTATTCACGATGGTTAATTGGTCCTTTATGTCAACATAATGTCAACATCACACTGATTTCCACCGACATTTAGGTGGACTTACACAGACATATAATCACTGGAAAAGATGGATAAACGCACTTGCTCGTATCTACCTAAATGCATCTCAGGCGATCTCATAATCCGTGGGTCGTCGGTTCGAGCCCGACCCGCCCCACTTATAACCCTTGATCAATGGCTCAGGCTTGCTCTCACTGTTTATCAATCCCGGCGTGTAAGAGGTCTAGGGAAAAAATCTTAATGATTAAATCGATCCAAACAGATGATTA
>CAESAJ010000026.1_pt1 | contig 10500 bp, 7 predicted proteins | sample 7263501 | NCBI WGS metagenome assembly CAESAJ01 (sample SAMEA6814084, study PRJEB35770) | uncultured Actinomycetes bacterium | biome: Freshwater; feature: Freshwater reservoir; material: water | place: Czech Republic | collected 2017-05-23 | depth 30m m
AGTTGGTTATCTACTGGAGGTCGCAAATGATTGAACTCTTCTTTCCACACCCGAGGCAGTGGCCAACGACTTGAGCGCTCATATGCCTTGTTCCACACACATGGCATTTCAGGCTTGACTTCGCAATTGCCATCTTCGCGAACTCCACCGCATGGTCCATTGCGCAACGTCTTTGGACAATTCATAGGACATGTCATACCTGTTGAATGCAACACACATTGACCACACATCTGGCAGCCCCATACGGGACCCTTGATGACGTGCTCAATGGTTGCAATGAATTGCGGCATGGCAATGTGTCCTAATGTTTGGTCGAAGGCTCTACTTGCCGCGCTTGACGGCAATTAGGTCTTTGGCGCGACGAACAGCTGTCGAAGCATCGGCTGCGTAGCCATCAGCGCCGACCACATCGGCATATTCTTGAGTAACCGGCGCCCCACCGACCATGACGATGACATCATCGCGCAAGCCAGCCTTGTTGAGTTCATGAATATTGACTTTGAACATCGGCATAGTGGTTGTTAAGAATGCTGACATTCCAACGATGTCGGGCTTGTGTTCCTTGACGGCTTCCACGAACTTCTCAGGAGACACCTGGACACCAAGATCAATGACCTGGAAACCTGCGCCTTCGAGCATGATGTTCACCAAGTTCTTGCCGATGTCGTGGACATCGCCCTTGACTGTGCCCATAACGAAAGTTCCAACCGTTTCAGCGCCAGTATCGGCCAACAACGGACGCAGCACATCAAGTGCTCCACTCATGGCACGACCAGCGATGAGCATCTCTGGTACGAAGTAGTCGCCTCGCTCGAATCGGGCGCCAACTTCCTCAAGGGCAGGAATTAGCGCGTCGAACAAAATCGAATCAGGCGTTATGCCATCAGCTAGGGCTTGATTAGTTAGTTCGAGAACTCGGGGGGCATTGCCCTCCATCGTCTTCTCGTACATTTCTGTCAACAGGTCACTCATGCTGCTCCTTCGCGAGTTGGCACTTGGTCGTAACTATTTTTATACGCTTTTTCCAGCGCACGGTTCATTACATCGGCAATGTGAAGCATGTCCCCTTCGGGCATGCGGTCGGCTGGTCCAGTCACACTCATCGCAGCAATTACTTCTCCTGATGATGACAAAACAGGGACTGCAATGGCGACCAGGCCTAATTCAAGTTCGTTTCGAATTGTTGCATAACCACGGTCGCGGACTTGCTTTAAGTGCAACACAAGTTCCGAGCGATTTGTGATGGTTTCAGGTGTGCGTGCCTCCAGAAACTTAGGAATGGAAGCAACACCGTAAGCGAGCAAAACTTTGCCTGCGGCAGTGGCATGTAGTGGAACAAAATCTCCCACCCAACTTCTGCCACCAAGGAAGAACGAGCCATCGACTTGAGCGATGGAGTCCAATCCGCGTTGACCGACAACGGCAATGTTTGTGGTTTCGCGACTTATCGTGGCAACTTCTGCCAGTGCCGGGGCGGTCATGTCTACTAGCCAGCCATAGGCACCACCGCGAATGGCGAACCGATTGAGCACTTCGCCAGGTTCGTAGCCGCCAAGTTTGCTTCGAGCAATAAGTTCGGCTCGTTCCAATGCGCTCAAGATTCTCGAGGTGGTTCCCTTTGCTAACCCTGTGGCTCCCACAAGCTCGGTCAGTGTCATTGGGGACGGCGATGAAATAACGCGCATCAGTAAATCACATGCCCGATCAATGGACTGAGTACCCGTAACAGGCTTTTCTGACATGTGCACCTCCCGAAAACTTTTGCCACATTCTGGAACTATTGTTCCACATAGTACGCTACTGTGAGGGTCACCCGTCAAGACTTGGCTCTGGCACGGTGGACAACGAACTTCTAGGAGGTCGCATGTTTGCGAACAAAATGCCCCGTTATGAAATCCTTTCTCAAGATGCCATGGCAGTTCTAGATAAGGGCTGGCGTCGAATCGTGACCGAATTAGGGGTTGAATTCATCAGCGACCGAGCTTTGGATCTATTCCGGGCTGCTGGACAAAAAGTTGAAGGAAACAACGTCAAGTTTGATCCTGAGTGGATCCTGGAACAAGTTGCCAAGGCACCGAGTGAGTTCGATGTGCAAGCTCGCAATCCCAAAAACAATGTTCGCATTGGCGGCGACTCCATGGTCTTTGCTTCAAACTACGGATCACCTTTTGTTCGCGACCTTGATGTCAGACGCAATGCCTCGATGGAGGATTACCGCAACCTAGTGAAGTTGTCGCAGATGTTCGACAAGTTGGATTCTGCAGGTGGAACTATTTGCGAGCCTGATGACACATCACTAGATTCTCGTCACCTCGACATGACTTACGCATTGGCAACTTTGACCGACAAGTTCTACATGGGCAATGTCATCTCTGGTCCAAATGCCATCGATGTTCTCAAAATGACGGAGATTGTGTTTGGTAGCCGTGAGGCGATCGAAAAGACGCCAGCAACAGTTTCACTCATCAACTGCAACTCACCATTGCGTTGGGACGATCGAATGCTTGATGCGCAGTTTGAATACAGCGCGGCAAACCAAGCTGTGGTACTGACGCCATTCATCATGATGGGCGCAATGAGTCCAGTCACCATTCCTGCTTCACTGGTACAACAGATTGCAGAAACACTCACAGGTGTTGCACTGTCCCAACTCATTCGCCCTGGATCACCGGTTATCTTCGGTTCGTTCCTATCAAATGTTGATATGCAATCAGGGTCACCACAATTTGGAACTCCAGAATCTGCAATTGGGTTGTTATGCACGGGACAAATCGCTCGCCACTTCGGTCTGCCTTTCCGTGGCGGCGGTGGGCTTAACGCCTCACAAACAGTTGATGCCCAAGCTGGATACGAAACTGTGATGACAATGCATGCCACATTCTTGGCTGGTACAAACTTTGTGCTTCATTCAGCCGGATGGCTCGAAGGCGGCTTGGTCGCATGTTATGAAAAATTTGTTATGGACATGGAAGTTGTGGGAATGTTCCAGGCCGAATTCACTCCTATGGAAATCGATGAGGCATCGCTTGCCTTTGATTCCCATGTTGAGGCCGGTCATGGTGGCCACTTCCTTGGAACTGCGCACACGCTGGAGAATTTCAGAAATGCGTTCTACCGACCATTCTTGTCGTCGGCTGAGAATTTCGACCGATGGACCCGAAATGGCTCAAAGAGCACAGCGGTGCGGGCAAGCGAGATTGCTCACAAAATGCTGGGTGAGTATGAAGCGCCAGCATTTGAGGAAGATACTAGAGCTGAGCTTGACGAATGGGTCGCCAAGCGAAAGAAGGAATTAGACCTATGACATCCGACATCGAGATTGCACGGGCGGCCAGCACCGAACACATCAGCGCAATCGCCGAAAAACTCGGAATCCCGCAAGATGCAGTACTGCACTATGGCCCCAATAAAGCCAAAATCTCAATGAACTTCATCTCAAGTCTGAAAGATAAGCCGCGCGGCAAGCTTGTTCTGGTCACTGCAATGACTCCAACTCCTGCCGGCGAAGGTAAGACCACCACAACTGTTGGCCTAGGCGATGGCCTCAATGCGATTGGCAAAAAGGCAATCGTGTGTCTGCGCGAACCTTCGCTTGGCCCTTGCTTTGGAATGAAAGGCGGAGCGGCTGGTGGCGGCTACGCCCAAGTTGTTCCTATGGAAGACATCAATCTTCACTTCACCGGCGATTTCCATGCCATAGGCGCCGCCCACAACTTACTTTCAGCAATGATCGATAACCATATCTATTGGGGCAACGAACTTGGCCTCGACGTACGTCGCATTGCATGGAAACGTGTGATCGACATGAACGATCGTGCGTTACGTGAAATTGTGGCCAGCTTAGGTGGCCCAGGAAATGGCTTCCCTCGCGAAGCCGGATTCGACATCACAGTTGCTTCCGAAGTCATGGCCATTCTTTGCCTTGCTATGGACATGGCAGATCTGGAGCGACGTCTTGGCAACATTGTTGTTGGGTACACCCGCGACAAAGTTGCCATCACTGCTTCCCAGCTCAATGCTCATGGCGCCATGGCAGTGCTTCTTAAAGATGCGCTCATGCCAAACCTGGTCCAGACACTTGAGAATAATCCAGCTTTTGTTCATGGCGGACCTTTTGCCAATATCGCCCATGGATGTAACACCGTTCTAGCAACAGACACTGCATTGCGCCTCGGTGACTACGTAGTAACCGAAGCCGGATTTGGCGCCGACCTTGGTGCTGAAAAGTTCTTTGACATTAAATGTCGTAAGGCTGGACTGGCACCCGATGCCGCAGTCATAGTTGCCACAATTCGAGCGCTCAAGATGCACGGTGGCGTCGCCAAAGATGATCTCGGAAAAGAAAATGTTGAAGCAGTAAAAGCAGGGCTTACCAACCTTGGGCGTCACATAAGAAATGTGCAAAAGTTTGGCGTCGCCGTGGTTGTTGCTGTCAATACTTTTACCAGTGACACAGTTGCCGAATTCGACGTCGTCCAATCGTATTGTGCCGAACTTGGTGTCAAAGCAATCCGTTGCACGCACTGGGCTGACGGCAGTAACGGAACGCTGGAACTTGCTCATGAAGTAGTGGCACTGGTCGAAAGTGGTACATCGCATTTCGCGCCGCTCTATGACAGCAGTCTTCCACTGTGGGAAAAAATCAAAACTATCGCACAAGAAATCTATGACGCCGAAGACATTTCTGCCGATAAGACTGTGCGTGATCAACTCAAGGCATTTGAGGATGCTGGATATGCTGATTTCCCCATTTGTATGGCCAAGACCCAATATTCATTCTCGACAGATCCAACCCTCAAGGGTGCGCCGTCCAACCACATGGTGGTCATTCGTGAAGTTCGGCTCAGCGCCGGTGCGGAATTCATTGTTGTAGTCACAGGCGACATCATGACTATGCCAGGACTGCCGAAAGTTCCAGCGGCAAACAGCATCAAACTAGAAGATGGTTTGGTCGTCGGTCTCTTTTAGAACCCGTGCGAACAGTGCTACTTTTCAAGACAGATGCTGTAAGTCAACTTCCAGAAAGCCGGAGTACACGTGAGTTATCAGAACATTTCACAGATCTACATCAATGGCACGCGGCGCTTAAGTAGTGACGGTCACACGCGTGACATCATTCATCCCGCATCAGGGGAAGTCGTGTCAACGGTAAGTGAGGCAACACCAGATGACACCATTGCGGCTATTCATTCAGCCCGAACCGCATTTGATAATGGGCACTGGACCTCATTTAGTGCAGAGCAACGAAGCAAGATTCTTGAGCAGATTGCCGAAATTCTTACTCGTGACAAAGAACTTTTTGCCCAGGCCGAATCCCGCGATACCGCAAAGCGCATAGTCGAAGCTCAATACGACATCGATGATGTGATTTCAGTTTTTCGTTACTTTGCAAAGGAATGCCTGAAGCCACATGCACGCGAAGTAGACACAGGTCGCGACAATGTTTTCAGTCAAATTGTGACTGAGCCCGTTGGTGTGGTTGCAATGATCACTCCATGGAACTATCCGCTGCTGCAAGCATCATGGAAAGTTGCTCCGGCAATAGCAGCCGGATGCACGTTTGTGATTAAACCAAGCGAACTCACGCCGAGCAGCACATCTATGTTGATGGATGTGCTTGCTGAAGCCGGACTGCCTGATGGTGTCGCTAATTTAATCCTGGGCTCAGGTGCAACAGCTGGCGCACCGTTGAGCACGCATCCTGATGTCGACATGGTTTCATTCACCGGCGGGCTTGCAACGGGAAAGCACATCATGGCAAATGCTGCCCAGACTGTGAAGAAAGTTGCACTCGAACTTGGTGGGAAGAATCCCAATATCATTTTCGCTGATGCTGATCTTGATGCAGCCATCGACAATGCGCTCACCGCTGTGTTCCTACATTCTGGTCAGGTGTGCTCTGCAGGAGCACGATTGCTCGTTGAACGTAGCATTCATGATGCAGTTGTCGATGAAATCGCCAAACGTGCCGACAACATCGTCCTTGGATTAGCCAATGATCCGAAAGCTCAATCTGGTGCATTAATCAGCGCAGCCCATCGGGAAAAAGTGGAAAAGTATGTCGCTGCTGCAATTCGTGAAGGCGCGGTGCTTCGCGCTGGCGGAGCGCGCCCAAGCGAACCTGAACTTGCCCAGGGGTTCTTCTACCGTCCAACGGTATTAGACAACTGCACCGCTGCAATGATTTGTGTTCAAGATGAATCATTTGGCCCAGTCCTTACGGTCGAAGTCTTCGACTCAGAAGAGGAAGCGGTTCGTCTGGGCAATGACACTATATATGGGCTCGCTGGCGCCGTATGGACCACCGATATTGATAAAGCCCAACGCGTTGCTGCCAAACTGCGCCACGGAACAATTTGGATTAATGACTACCATCCTTACGTTGCACAGGCAGAATGGGGTGGATACAAACAGTCAGGAGTAGGTCGCGAACTTGGAAATGCTGGCTTTGCCGAGTACTTGGAACACAAACACATCTGGCAAAACCTTGCACCTGCGCCATCCAACTGGTTCCCGACCAACTAGTTCCCGAAAGGTCAAGAGCGACAATGACAGACAGCACCAGCGCAATTTCGGTTCGACATCTGTGGCAAGTCTTTGGGCCTAATCCAGAAAAGATTGTTGATAGCGCAGATGCCCAGTTACCTCGGGCGCAATTGCGTGCGAAGACTGGCAATACTGCAGCTGTTCAAGATGTCTCATTTGATGTGGCACCAGGCGAAGTCTTTGTTGTCATGGGATTGTCTGGATCAGGCAAGTCAACACTGGTTCGGTGTCTGACTCGACTCATTGAACCGACGGCCGGATCGGTCGTGATGAACGGCGAAGATATTTTGAAGGCAAGTCCAGCGCGGCTTCGCGAATTACGGCGAACCAAATTCTCCATGGTCTTTCAAAACTTCGGCTTGCTTCCGCATCGCAAAGTAATTGACAACATCGCCTTCAGTCTCGAAATAAATGGCGTCGACAAAACCAGGCGTCACGCCCGAGCTCATGAAGTTATTGACTTGGTTGGACTCACTGGATTTGACCAGGCCTACCCCGAACAACTTTCCGGTGGCATGCAACAACGAGTGGGACTAGCACGCGCCCTAGCCGTGGATCCAGAAGTCATGTTCCTCGATGAACCGTTTTCTGCACTAGATCCTTTGATTCGGCGAGATATGCAAGCTGAAGTTATCCGATTGCATCAGGACTTAGGTAAGACCATGGTCTTTATTACTCATGATTTAGATGAGGCCTTACGCGTTGGCGATCGAATAGCCATCATGCGCGATGGCGCTGTGGTGCAGATGGGTACTGCTGAAGATCTCATCGCGCATCCTGCGGATGATTACGTCGCCGATTTTACTCGAGACATTCCTAAGTCACATGTTCTGACAGTTCGCACAATTGCTCGGCCACTCGCTGCTGGCGAATCAGTGACGAGCCGTACGGTTCAAGCAAGCACAATTATTCGAGATGCCACCGCAGCCGTACTGGAAGCAGACGGTCCAGTATCGGTTGTCGATGGTTCAACAACGATTGGTGTGATTGCTCCTAGCGACATTCTTAAGGTTTTGGGTGCCGGAGCCCACAAATGAGTCAGCATCAAGATGCACTTGTCCCAATCAAACGTCGGGTCCACCGCGGTTGGATTCTTAGCGGCATCCTTGCAGTCTGGGTGATTGCCGGTCGAATCTTTCAGGGCAAGTTCACCTTAGATATTGGAACATTTGAGAACACAACAGCTTCGACGTATGTCGGTGACATTGCTCAAAGCATTCGTGGGAACCGCGCGGGCAACCCTCTCTTTACTTACTTCTTTAATCCACTCAGAGATGGAATCGACCTATTCGTTCGAGGTATCCGCAATGTGATCTCGCTTCCAATGGAAGGATCAACCATCCCACTCATTGGATGGTTGGGAGTTCTCGCTCTGATCGGTTTGATCGTCTATCTCACCTCATCTGCGAAAATGTCGGCCATTGCCATGCTGCTGACATTCAGCTGCGGCGCACTTGGACTCTGGACAGATTCCATGGACACCTTGGCATTACTTATTGCTGCAGTGCTTCTGTCATTGATGATCGGCATTCCACTTGGGATTTGGGCGGGACTTTCCAATCGCGCATTGGCTGTCCTCACTCCACTTTTGGACTTGGCACAAATTCTTCCCACCTTGGTTTACTTAGCTCCACTAGCGCTCATTTTTCTTATCGGACCCGCCTCAGCAACGATTGCCACAATGGTTTACAGCATTCCCATTGCCATCAGACTCACTGCTTTTGGAATTCGAGGTGTACCAACGAGTCCTGTTGAGGCAAGCACAAGCATGGGCACCACCAGCATGCAACTACTGCGCAAAGTTCAACTTCCTATGGCTGTTCGGACCATCGTGCTTGGGGTCAATCAAACAATCTTGGCTGCATTGTCATTTGCAGTTGTTGCCACATTGATTGGGGCGCCTGGATTAGGTAAGCCTGTCATCAACGCACTCATCGCAAGAGACGTTGGTGGTGGATTTGTTGCCGGCTTGGCAGTGGTGCTACTTGCAGTGATGCTTGATCGAAGCACGAGCGCAACGGTGAGCACGTTGGATTCTTTCGTCCCGCTAACCGGCAAACAAATGAAGCGCCGCCAAGTGGGGAAGATTGCAGCGTTTGCTGCAACCATTGCGGCGATTGTCCTATCACGGCAATTTGCCTGGGCTGCCTATTTTCCTGAGCAAGTGTCGATTGCCAAACCACTGGCGCGTTTTGCCAATGGCTTAACGACATGGACTTTGGATAACTTAGGTTTTCTCACCGAAGGTGCAAACGTTTCCATTACTGTCGGCATTCTCAACCCATTGGAAAGTTTGCTTACACAAACACCTTGGTTTATCACTGCCCTTGCAATTTCCGCATTCTCATTTGTCCTGGGTGGAATGCGTTCTTCGCTGATCACAGCAGGGTTACTTTTAGGGATAGTTGGTTGTGGCTTGTGGTTTGACACCATGGTCACATTCACCCAAACCATAGTTGCCACATTGCTGACCATGATTATTGGAATTGTTCTTGGTGTTTGGATTGGTCGAAGCGATCGCGCTGACACAGTTCTTCGACCATTTCTGGATGCTGGTCAGGTACTACCCGCATTTGTGTACTTGATCCCCATGCTTGGCTTTTTTGGACCTTCGCGTTTTACCGCCATCGCGACTGGAATCGTGTATTCCATACCTATAGTCGTCAAGATTGTTGGCGAAGGAATTCGCGGTGTACCCAAAACCATGATTGAGGCTGCAACCTCTGCTGGATCCACAACCTGGCAATTGATCACCAAAGTCCAATTACCTGCGGCAAAGAAGTCACTTTTGCTTGCTACGAATCAGGGCCTGATATTTGTATTGGCAGTTGTTGTTATTGGCGGCTTTGTCGGAGCTGGCGCACTTGGTTATCTGGTGCTTTTAGGAACTTCTAAGCCTGAAATGCAAGGAAAGGGGCTCATTGCTGGATTTTCCATCTTGCTCCTAGGCGTCATGATCGATCGAATGGCTCAGTATGCAGCTCGTCGCGACTCAAAATCACCACAAAATTAGCGTCAAAATAGTGGATATCACGCCAATAGTCCGTAAGGATTGCCCAAGGTACTCCCCCGTCTTTAAGGAGACAATGAATGAATCGCAATAAGAAGGGCCTGAAGACAATCGTCGTCAGCGCCGCTGCCGCTCTAGTACTTTCTGCTTGCAGTGGTGCTGGTGTCGATGCTGCAGCCTCGTCCGCACCTGCCGGCGCAGGAACCTGCGGAACTTACGGAATCGCTATGCACCCATGGGTGGGTTATACCGCCTCGGCTTCTGTGCTCACTGAAGTAGCAAAGTCACTTGGTTGCGACATCACCCAAACTACGTTGGATGAAGCTGCCGTCACATACGACGCAATGGAAGCTGGCACCATCGATCTCATCGTCGAAGACTGGGGTGGCGGTCGTTGGAAAGACTGGGAAGATCGTGGCGCTGTTGTAGACGCTGGCATGAATGGCAACGTCGGCCAAATTGGTATGTACGTCCCACAGTGGATGGCCGACGAGAATCCAGACATCACCGATGCTGCGAACCTCAACAAGTACGCTGACCTCTTTGTGACTCCAGAGTCAAAGGGCAAAGGCGCTTGGCTTGAAGGACCTCCGGGCTACACCACCATTGGCGAAAAAATGGTAGAAGCAGGCAAGCTGAACTTCACTGTTCTATCTCAAGGTTCAGAACAAGCTCTTGTTGATGCATTGACAAAGGCCGACAAGGATAAGACCGCAGTACTTGCGTACTGGTGGACACCACATCCTTTGCATGCCCGCATCAAGTTGGCTCGTATCAACTTCCCAACCAATGACTGGGCTGATGCAGCTACAGCAAGTGGCTTGACGGATTACCCCGAGACTCCACTTCCTAAGTTGATCAGCAAGAAGCTCAACGATGCCAACGATCCATTCACCAAGCTTGTTAAAGCATGGAAGTGGACCAATGACGATCAAAACTCAGTA
>CAESAJ010000027.1_pt1 | contig 10481 bp, 7 predicted proteins | sample 7263501 | NCBI WGS metagenome assembly CAESAJ01 (sample SAMEA6814084, study PRJEB35770) | uncultured Actinomycetes bacterium | biome: Freshwater; feature: Freshwater reservoir; material: water | place: Czech Republic | collected 2017-05-23 | depth 30m m
AAAGTTACCTTGGCTTTTTTCGAAACAAGTGTGACACCAACGCGCTTAGCTAAAGCTTTAGCAGAATACTTCTTCTTAGCCACAAGAGCAGAAATTGGATTAATCGACCAATTTGCATAGAGTGCGATGTCTCTGGTTACGCCTGGTCTATAAGGAAACGAAATGCCGTCTCCACCATTAACTGCTGACCAACTTCTGAAAATATAGCCATCACGAGTAGGCGGGGTTGGGGCAGAAACTATTTCGCCCCCAGGAATAAATGAACCGGAGTTAACTACCGATCCACCATTTGAATTGTAAGTTGCATTGTAGACACCAATCTCAAGCGTTAGTTTGTACCAAAGGTTCGCAAAGGTGCCAAAACCAATCGCATCGCCCTTAACAAACGCTTTTGCGCCGTTAGCAACGCCAGTAAACGAATCTGGGTCAACACTAGCGGGAGCATTGCCTAGGAAATAGACACTGTCTAAAGCCGCTGCTCCATAGAAGGCAGCGAAAGCAATTGTGTTCACACTTGCTGGAATAACGATTGAGTTAATTGCAGTGTATTGAAAAGCATTATTCTCAATCACAATCAAACCGGTGGGCAAAGAAATTTCCGACAAACTGGTGTCACCGTAAAATGCATACTCAGGGATACTTGTTACCTTATTTGGGATTTCGATCGATTCCAGCAGAGTCATTCCATTAAACGAATACCAACTTAATTGTTCGAGCTCTGAGTTCAACTCGAGATTCACTATATTTATACACTTTGAAAAGGCACCACGTCCGATTACTCTCGTCGTTGGTGGAGTTGAATAACTTGACGCTGGCTTAGCGCAAGGATATTTAATCAGTGTGCTCTGATCCTTATTAAACAAAACGCCATTGACCGAACTGAAATCTAAACTTCCAGCGCTGACAGTGATTGCAGAAAGCGCTGTAGTACCAGAGAACGCATAGTCACCAATCGCAGTAACGCTGTCTGGAATGGTTATATTTTCAAGTGAGGTCGCACCATAGAAAGCCGTGTAGCCAATTGAATTTACACTCGTTGGGATCGTGATGCTGGTAAGTAAAGTCGCGCCATTGAATGCACTCTCTCCGATACCTGTTACCCCATCTGCAATTTGCACTGCGCCAACACACGCAGTGCCAGCGGAAACTACTCCTGCAGTGATTGTGTAATTTGGGGTTGCAGCAGATTGAACACCGGTGTTGCAGTCATATGTGCCATTACCTGGGGCAGTGGCCCAGGCAGAACTTACTCCCAAGCCAGAAAATGCAAGAGTTAGAATTGTTATCAACGAGAAAGTCCGGCGCATTTCAAACCTTAACTATTAGTAGGTAAAGCCGCCAATGGATTGAATTTGGCCTCTAAGAACAGGAGCCTACGCTGGCATTACCGACAATGCAGTCAAATTAGACATTTTGTCACCATCTCAAATCCGTCGTTTTGCAAACTGCTTCAATTAGCCGGCAAGGTCGGGATAAACAACATTACGTAATCGTTCCCATTCAGTTCGCAATTCGGTATAGCGCTCGTGTGAATGCGGATCAGGATTAATAGGTTCACCGCGATCTACAACAACATTCACTGCCTCTTCAAAAGATGCAAATTGTTCCGTCGCGAACCCAGCAAGAATGGCAGCTCCCATGGCAGGTGCTTCAACATGGACTGCCGGCGTAATTGGCACACCGAGCACATCAGCCTTGATTTGATTCCATACCGCACTTCGCGCTTCACCATCAGAAATAGTCAGGGTCCCTACAGGAAGCCCACGACTCTTCACAACTTCAAGTAGCGATGGATACTGATAAGCAATTGATTCTAAAACCGAGCGAACAAAATGCGATCGCTCGTGGTGACTGGCAATTCCAAAAAATGTTGCCCGAGCCTTATCGTCTTGGAATGGAACAGATGCGCCTTCTACAAACGGGTAGCAAAGCAAACCTTGACTTCCTCGGTCGACTTTTGCTGCTTGTGAAATAAGTTCAACGAACGGCTCATCATTTCCGAACGTATCGCGAAACCACCTCAGCGTTGTTCCGCTACCGACCGCAACCATTTCATGCAGGTAAGTATTTGGAACAACATGCGGCATGAGTCCTATTAACCCAGTTGGATCATGGCGCGGTTGGCTGTCGACAACGCGCCAACTCATGGATGATCCGGTACCAATACTTATGTCGCCGGGTTTGATGACGCCAGAACCCAATGCAGCAGCTGGATCATCACCACCTCCAGCGACCAAAGTGGTACCCGGTGCTAGTCCAATGTCACGTGCACTCTCACCCAACACACCACGCGGTTCCCAGGATCGGTACTTAACCTCTGGGAGAAACTCGATTGGAAGACCCAATGCTTGGCAGGTTTGTTCACTCCAGCCTTCATTGCGCCAATCGTTCATCACGCTGCGAGTTGGTCCGGTCGGATCCGTTCCAATATCTCCAGTAAGCCGATATGCAAGGTAGTCCTTGGGTGTCAACACATGTCGAACTCTTGCCCATACTTGTGGCAAGTGATTTTTAGTCCAGGCTAAATTCGGTAACCACAATCCTGGAATGGGAAGTGTCCCGCTCCGGTCAATCAATTCTTTGCGTCCAATGTTGTCGTAAATCGCCGTTGTCTCATCAGGGTCACGGCGGTCTGTCCAGTGAATGACGGGTGTAAGTACTTCGCCATCCTCATCAAGGAGAACAGCTAAGTCCCTCTGGCCCACAAGACACAGGGCAACAACTTCCTTGGGGTCAACTCCACCAGAATTGAGAACTTCGGGAATTGCCTTCGCAAGCGCGGCATACCAATCATGCGCATCATTTTGCGCCCAAAAGGGTTCCGGTCGATGCATCGGATATGGTTGCTCGGAAATGGAAATGACACCTCGCTCAGGGTGAACTAGTGCCACCTTGAGACATGAAGTTCCTATGTCCGCCCCAACAACGTAACCACTCATTACAAGCGCATGTCCTTTGGACCAGGCAGAGGTGCTGGTGCAGGCAGAGGCTCTGGTGCGCCAGGGAATTGTGCCCGCCAGTACGAAGCGATCCAGTCAACTTGCTCTTGCGGCAGTTCTCTGACTTCGCCAAATTGCCGTGCTGCTAAATACACTTCACATGCGCCTTCCACCACGGCTGCGGTATGGAATGCCTTTTCTAATGAAGCTCCGTACGACACACATCCATGGAATTCAAGGAAGGTTGCTCCGCGATCGCGAAGTGCGGGTTCAGTATAAAAGTACATTTGATCGGTTTCAGGCTGCGAGTAAGGCGTGGTTACAACATCGCCACCAGTAGCTTCAACCAGGCCTGTGAGTATTGGCGGAAGTCTCCAGCCAAGATTGGCCATTGTCATCACGGCTTTGCCATGGGTATGAACAATTCCACCGATTTCTGGTCGATTCTTCGAAATCATTGTGTGCATTGTGACTTCAGAAGTTGGCGCAAGGTGCCCATCAATGACTTCTCCATCAAGATTCACGATTGTGATATCTTCTGGAACAAGAAGATCGTATTGACGCCCCGACGGTGTGACAGCGAGTAGTTCAGGTTCCCCTGGAATGCGACAACTGATGTTGCCGGCCGTTGAATACACAAGGCGCTCTGCTTGCAACTTACGTGCATAGGTAATTACCTTGATTCGAGTTTCAAGCCAGGTATCTTTCATGTCCTTCTCCTTTGTTGTTTTTTTTTGTCTATCTGTCACTTGATGAGCGTGTTGACCGTGAGTGTTACTAGCCCGATGAGAACTATGAGAACCAACAGTGGGCGGCCTACCAACTTAAGTACTGACGGGATATCGGATGCCTCAATGACCACCTTTGCTGGCCAGGATCCCATCTCACCGTCAATCTGTATTTTGCGATCCTTGATTCGAATCCGCTTAGGCTCGAATGGAAGTTCTCCGATAGGCGAACTAACTTTCATCTGATTTCTCCTTGTGCCTTAGCCCACATTCGAGCTTCATTTCGTCCAAAATCAAACCTTGCCTGCGGATCTACCAACGTGGTGCTTTGCACAAAAGTGCAATGGGAAGCAGGGTCGATTAATGCCCCTTCAATATTTCGGTTGGGGCGTGCGGGGCCAGCCAGAATCACCGCATCACAAGTGAACTTCAAAGTTTCCTCTGCTACGTCACACTCGAATCTTTCTACTCGAGATGTCCCAAAGACCTTAAAATTCTTTGCATTCTCAATTGTTGTCACTCCAGAATCACTGCCCGCTTCACCTGTAATGACACTGGTGCACTTTCCACCTTGCTTTGTTATGGCTGCGATGATTTCACTTGCCCAATGTCCTTCGCCAATCACAACGGCATCGTGCCAAAGTGCAACTCCTGATTCCAAAAGGTGGAGTGCAACCGTAGCTGGAATCACACCTGCTGGCCGATCACCGGAGAGTTCGATCTCAGCTGATGTCGAAGGACGGATACCGCCCGCGAAGAAAAGGTAATCCACATCAATCTTTTGCGAACCTAGTGGGCTCACTGCTATGAGTTGAGTTCCGTCCCAACGAGTAGCCATGGCTCCTAGTTCAAAACTCACGCCAGAGCCATGAGCCTTAGAGACATACTTTTTTATATGGGCATTTTGCCAACCGGTTTCACCGCCAGCAACTGGTAAACGATCGATAACAGTCACCTGATGATCGGGGGCCAATTCAACCGCGCAACCCAGTCCACTTGGACCTGCGCCTACTACTGCAATCCGCATAATTTATGACCCGAGAGTTCCGCGAGCAGTTTGTAGCACGGTATTCGGCCCACTTTCAGTTGCCACTGCCGTCAGAAATGAAATGCCTGCAAGGCATAACGAACCCTGGCACCTGCCGTAGCCAGCACCTGTGCGTTTGCGAACGCCGTCAATCGACGTCGCAGACACTGGACCAACAAGCGCCGCCTGAATTTCGGCTGCGCTGACAAATTCACACGCACAAACGACCTGCCCATAAAGGGGATTTTCTTTGATGAGCTCTTCAGGATTTTGGGACAACCGCAAGGAACTAATTTTTGGAAGCACCGACAAGGCGCTTTTTGATTCCTCAACATCTAAGCCAGCAAGTTTGAGCAATTGCAGCGCCATCTCAGCTGCGGCAGGAGAAATACTTACCCCTGCACTGCGATCAGTGACGTGAAGTAGGTTTGCAATTTCGCTATCTATTCTGAGCCTGTGAACTTCATCGCCCGCAGGTCGGTTAGCTGCAAATGTTTTAATTACCGGTGCATCTATTGTGGATGGAACAAGTTTTGCGGCATTGCTGATTATCCATTCGATAGTTTCAGTATCCGTTGATTTATCTTCAGGATCCATGTGATCTTGCGCTGTAGGTCCGAGTAATGCTGATCCATGCGTAGTCGGAACAACATTGCTTCCCTTTGTTGTCGAAGAGTGTGTTGAAAACACAATCGTCGAAAGTTTGTGAGCATAGCTTCGGTCTAGAACAACGTATTGTCCTTTGCGTGGGACGGTAGTGAACTTTTCCCCTCCCGCCATTTCGCTGATAGCAGCTGCCGCAACGCCGGCTGCATTGACGATGAAGCGTGCGTTGATCTGCCCCCGATTGGTTGTGATAAGACTGCCATGAGTCTGATGTTCAATCGATGTCACTGTTTCGCTTAGTCGAAAGACCACACCATTTTGTGCTGCTAAAGATGCGTATGCTGTTGTTAATCTGAGCGGGTCAATAATTCCTTCATCGGGCATCCACATTCCCTGAACGATGTTTGGCGTGACCAGTGGCTCCAGTTTTCGAGCTTCATGTGGATCTACTAATTCTGCGCGCACACCGCATTCGTGTATTTCAACTAGCGTGCCTACAAGATGATGGGCTTGCTCATCATTGAGACCAACCATGAGCCCACCCATGCGTCGGTAGGGAACGTGAAGGCGACCTGCGATTTCTTCCCACATCGGGTTGGTCGCATTAATTAGGTCCGTTTGTTGCAGGCCAGGAGCACCATAATATGAGACCGCTACTCCGGCATTTCCTTTACTTGCGTGCTCAGCTACATCTGACTCAGATTCAATAAGAATGACTTTGGCCGTTGTACGACTGAGTCGTTCTGCAACAGCGCAACCAAGAACGCCGCCGCCGATTACTAGGACATCGGCTGAGTTGACGTCGGGCACCGTAGCCTCCTGATTATTTGCTTTCCTAGGCCTATTACACAGTATAGGTACTAAATGTTCAGATGTGCGCTAATTCTTGTTCGTATGAACATAACAATTAATCTTAATATGCATAAATCGTTGACTTTTGATGGTCGTTTCTTGTTTAATTTCCATATAGCCATTGGCGTAGGCCGATAGCCAACCAAAAGGAACGCTTAATTCTTGAAAGGAGCAAGCGGATGGAAACAAATTCCTCAAATCTAAGCACGGAACAGCAAATTGCTGCTGATGACAAAGATCTCGCAAAGCTGGGGTACAAGAGGGAACTAGTTCGAAGCTTGGGCTCATTCTCAACTTTTGCAATCGGTTTTGCCTTTATATCGATTTTGACAGGCGTCTTCCAACTTTTTGGATTCGCATACACTAACGGCGGCCCAGCTATGTGGTGGGTTTGGGTAATTGCAGTATTAGGTCAACTCCTTTTTGCACTTTCATTTGGAGAGCTCGCTGTGAAGTACCCGCTTGCAGGTTCGGTCTACAACTGGTCAAAGCAAATTGCCAAGCCAATGACGTCTTGGCTAGCGGGCATCAGCCTCACTCTTGCATTGACCGTTTCTACTGCAGCCGTTGCTCTTGCATGGCAATTTGTTCTCCCATCAATTTGGTCCGGCTTCCAATTCGTTGGTGATGGAACGGGTACCTATGATGTTCCGACCAACGCTGTGATCCTTGGTGGAATCATGATTGCGTTAACGACTTTAGTAAGTCTGGCTGGAACCAAAGTTGTCTCAATCGTTAACAACATCGGTGTCACGATAGAACTCGTTGCCGTGATTTTGATGATTGTCTTCTTGGGATTAAACGCACAGCGCGGTGTGAATGTTGTAATGGAAACGAACAACACAGGTGCAAACCATAGCTCGGGCTACCTTGGTGCCATGCTGGTTTCTGTACTCATAGGTCTCTACGTTATGTGGGGTTTTGACACTGCTGGATCAGTGAGTGAAGAAACCGTGAATCCTCGAAAGACGAATCCGAAAGCCGTAATTCGAGCGCTATTGGCCTCAGGTGTACTTGGAGGGTTACTAATCCTCACTGCACTTATGGCTGTTGGTGATTTGCAGGCTCAGGAACTTGGGTCTCTTGGTCTTACATATGTAATCAAGAGCGTCCTTGGCAATGCTTTTGGAAACCTTCTGTTGGCCTGTGTAGCAATTGCAATTTTTGTTTGCGCTTTAGCCAACCAGATTGGTGCTGTTCGCATGATGTATGCAATGTCGCGCGATAATGCTCTACCTTTTGGCGGTGCTTTATCTAGGGTCTCAAAGAAGACTGAATCCCCAGTGGTTCCGATTTTGGTTGTAGCAGTTATTGCTATGGCAGTTTTGATTTCAAACATCAGGCAACCACAAATATTCTTGGTAGTCACCAGCTGTACCGTAATTCTGGCGCTTACCTCTTACTCGTTGGTTGTAGGTCCATTGACACTAGCTCGCATGCGAAACAAGTGGTCGCAGACGGAAAGTGGATACTTCTCACTCGGAAAATACGGTCTGCTGGTTAATGCTGCAGCCTTTGTGTGGGGCGTCACCATGATTGTGAATATCGCATGGCCTCGTCAGGCAATCTACAATCCGTTTGAGCCATTCCACTGGTACCTCCAGTGGGGCGGAATCCTGTTTCCATTCGGTTCCTTACTGATCGCGGCGGTGCTTTACACGACCTACCAGCGCAAGCGCATCGGTATCCGAGCCGAACATCGGTCAGGTTCATAAGAACGACCGCAACACATTAAGACAGATGGCTGCCACCAGTAAATTGTGTGGCGGCCATCTGTCTGTGCAGTGACGCAGTAGGTTCCTCGATAATTTGATAGTTATAGAGTGAGCATGAAACGAACATAAATCGAACACTAGGGGGAATGCAGAGTATGGACCGCTCGCATGAAGGTGTCTCCCCGCAAGAGCGAACTCGGGAGAGGCGCGCTCGAATCCTTGCACTCATTGATGAATCAGAGTTTGTGTCTGTTCGGACACTTGCCGATTCTTTCGGTATTACGGAGATGTCCGTGAGAAGAGACCTCCACACAATGGAGCAAGAGGGCGAAATTGCCAGGGTCCGTGGCGGGGCAACTCGCCCTAGAGTGGCTCAAGCATCAAAGCTTTACTCTCGGGGAGCACAAAGAAACGTAGCTCGCAAGCAAAGAATCGCCAGAGCGGCAATAGAACTGATTCCCACCGACAGTGTGGTGTTCTTTTATTCCGGTTCTACCGTCGCCAGGGTCGCCTCATCATTAGTTGAGGCACAACGAAGTTCTTTAACAATTGTCACGAATTCACTTCCAATCATTAATGAGGTCAGTAGCTGGGAGGATCCGCACTTAGTAGCTATCGGTGGAACCTATTTGGCGCCATACATGGCATTCGTAGGTCCACAAGCACTGGCTTCGGTGGCGCCATTGAACGCAGATGTAGCGGTTATTGGGTGCGATGGACTTTCGGTAGAACGTGGTCTCACCACTCCACATCAACTTGTTGCCAGTATCGGAACAAGCATGGTCGCCAGATCCCAGAAAAAGATTGTCGTTGCCGACTCTTCAAAAGTAGGTCGTACAGGTTTCACGCCTATTGCCGCAATCAGTGAAATAGATGTATTAGTGACGGATGACGAGGTTGATGCCAATCAGGTAGCTGAACTTCGCAACCTCGGTATTGAAGTGATTATTACCTGATACATGTTCGAGTTAACTTCCACATGCTTTGCACGCTCGAAGGGATTCGAACCCCTAACCTTTTGATCCGTAGTCAAATGCTCTATCCGTTGAGGCACTGGCGCGCTGTTGCACAAGCAACTCACTAATTCTGGCTAGTATGTGCCCATGCTCATGCAGGAGCTCATCGACCGTCACGGGTTCGCCAATTTTCGCGAACTTCACCGCTGGTCGACCAAGGTGCCCGACCAATTTTGGTCAGAAGCATGGGCCGATTTGGGAATTATTGGGCAGATCGGCGAGCGAACCTCTGAGGGCGAAGGATTTGAACACAAACGCTGGTTCCCGGATGCGAAGCTCAACATCGTTGAAACCTTACTGGGCGGCAATCCTGACGACGAGGTCATCGTTTCTCTTGCAGAAGATATGCACCGGCGGACAATCACTCGAGCAGAATTAACGGTGGAGGTCGCAGCCTGTGCTGCGGCTCTTCGAGCGCACGGTGTGACAAAAGGCGACCGCGTTGCCGCATGGACCCCGAACGTTCCAGAAACAGTGATTTTCGCCCTGGGCGCACTTTCAATTGGGGCGGTTGTCAGCACCGCGTCGACGGATTTCGGACCGTCTGCGCTCATTGATCGCTTCGGTCAGATTGAACCCAGAATTCTTCTTGTCGCTTCGGCATACCGATACGGCGGAAAAGATTTCGGCCTTGCTGCTTCCATTAATGAGGTCACCCAGGCTTTGCCAACAGTGTCCAAAGTCGTAGTACTCGGCGACATTGATTCCCTGTCCTCGTGGGAATCGTGGATTGCTCCGTTCCGCGGAGCACCGCTAAAAGTTGAAAGGCTCGACTTCGATCACCCTTGCTTCATCCTCTTCTCGAGCGGCACCACCGGCAAACCCAAGTGCATCGTGCATTCTGCCGGCGGCGTTCTGCTCAAGGTCCTCAGTGAGCAGGGTTACCACCTAGACGTCAACAGGGGCGATCGGATCATGTACGCCACAACGTGCGGATGGATGATGTGGAACTGGCTCGTCCTGGCACTGGGTCGCGGCGCCACAATCGTGCTCGTGGACGGAAGTCCCGGCTACCCCAACCTCGATCACTTGTGGGCAGTGGCCGAGGCTGAGCGACTAACGTTTCTGGGCATTTCCGCCGCCCTGATAGACACGTGGCGACGTAATGAGCTCAGCCCGAAAGCACAACGCTCTCTTGGCGCCCTGCGCACGGTCGCTTCGACAGGCTCGCCGTTAGCAGCAAGCGGATACGACTGGGTAGCCGATCAGGTTTCGCCCGATGTCGCCGTCACCTCTATCTCGGGCGGCACCGATCTGTGCGGTTGCCTGGTCTTGGGCGTTGCGACAGAGCAGGTCGTCCGAGGAGAAATTCAAGGTCCTGCACTAGGACTCGATGTGACGGTTTACCTCTCAGACGGGTCCCTCGCTAACGACGGAGAGGACGGCGAATTGGTGTGCCGAACACCATTTCCCACTGTTCCCCTGCAGTTTTGGGGAGACGACGGTTCGCGTCGTCACAGCGCTTATTTTGACCGATTTGCGGGAATCTGGGCACACGGTGACTTTGCACGTCGGACGACATCCGGTGGGTTTGAGATTCTCGGCAGACTAGATGCCACGCTCAACGTGAAGGGCGTGCGCATCGGAACAGCGGAGAT
>CAESAJ010000028.1_pt1 | contig 9920 bp, 1 predicted proteins | sample 7263501 | NCBI WGS metagenome assembly CAESAJ01 (sample SAMEA6814084, study PRJEB35770) | uncultured Actinomycetes bacterium | biome: Freshwater; feature: Freshwater reservoir; material: water | place: Czech Republic | collected 2017-05-23 | depth 30m m
AAGCCACCCGTCGAAGGTCCGTATTGATCCGAAATTGCAGTAACTGCAATCTGCGGTTCATCTGGTGCCTCGTAGGTGAAGCTGTCAACTGCACTTGCTGGGCCAGCGTTCAAAGTGATGTCAGCAATTCCATAACCTGAAGGTGTAGTAAAGGTTATTTGTGTGCCGGCTTCATTAACAATGAAGTTTGGCTTGCGAATAGTGACATCCCCAATGACGACGCTGGTAACAGTGTCTAACCGTTCACCCGTCACTGTCACAGTGGTTCCACCAGCCTCAGGTCCAACCGGTGGGCTCACCAGTGTGATGCTCGGTGGCAATGCGGTGATAATCAGACGACCCTTGACCATCTTGGGTGAATTGCCGTTTGTGTAAATGGTTGAATCATCAAATGTTCCGGTTCCACCAGAAGGCACGATCTCGTAAGTTCCTGTACAAGGTGTGTCGCCTGGATCTGCACAATTGGCTGTTAAACCCTCGATATCGCGAATATCTGCAGGTCCACCAGCTACCCGACGGAACTCGAAATCAACATCATCGAATGTGTCATCGCCGAACAGACCCATCATTTGGTAACTGGGGCTGTATCCCCCTTCACCAACGGTTTGGTAGTCAGTAATCTCATCACTTGCCACAACTGCCAAGGTCTTGTTGGTGATTAACTGGATTGAGATGGATTCTGTTGTCTTTGTGGAATCACTCAGAGCCTTAGCTGCGTTGTAATTTGTTGTCGCAGGCTGTGAAGCCTCGATGATACATTCACCAGCTGCAACCTGAGTCACAGTTCCGGCATCCACGGTACATACCGATGATGTCTTGGAGTTCCATACAACTGCTTCCGTTCCCCAACCTGATGGTCGAGCTCCGCCACGCACATCTTCGATGGTTTCAGTAACCACAAAAGTGTCGCTTGCGTTGAACTTCAGCGCTGTCTTGGGAGTAGCCAGACCGATGGTTGCATCAGCCTTCTTGATGGTTCCGGTGATTGCTGACAGTGGAGCAATTGTGTAATTCCACTTATCGTCGCCCTGAAGCACTATCGCACCCGCATTAGGCAGAGTGATTGCCAAATCTGCACCAGCATCTGACTGTGAGTACGTAGCTGCATTATCTCCAGAGAAGTCAATCTTTGGAGTTTCTCCAGCAATTGCACCTGTTACTTCGAGGTTGATCTTGGCGTTGTCATTTCCGTCCCAGACCTTGTTAGCCGAGGTACCTGTGACAGTGAGCGTTACTGGATTAATTGTGACAACCAGTTCGTTCTTTGTCGGGGTGTACCACGAAGCCACATCAGTGCCAGAATCGTCCATCTTGAAGGACTTGATACGGATAGTCCATGTTCCAGCCGTTCCAGGTGTGGAATCCGCAGCCTTACAAGCAGACATTGCCACGTTCTTTGGAACACCTTGAGTCCATGACGGACGAAGTTCCGTCAAACACGCTGTGTTGATGTACTCATAGACAACGCTGGTCACTGGATCAGCCGGGGTGGGATCGCCACCCACCGAGAAGCTGACATCGTTGTCGCTATTTGTGTTGGTGCCATCAGCCTTTAGCTGACCCTTGTATGCGAAAGTATCCACAGCAATGGTCGGTGTCAGCGTTACAGGTCGGCGAAGAATCTTCACCGTATCTGTGCCAAGAGTGCTGACGTACCAAGAGGTGTGGTCTTCGCCCCCGCCTTCGATCTTGATTGAGGCGATACCAATAGTCCAAGTTCCTTCGACTCCCTCAGCAGGATTGCCGCCACACGTTGCCGGGGCAACAGCACTGGGTAATCCGCTGCGATAGCGCTGGTTTGGATCTGTCAAACAATCGGTATTGATGTACTTGTAGGTCACGCTTGTAACAGCGTCACCATCAGCCAATGTCAAAGAGCCGGCATTCGATGAAACATCGATTCCCGAACCACTTGCAAGTGCGCCAACAAGTTGACCGTGGTTCAGGATTTCATCCGCCACGACAGGAGTAGGCGAAATAGCCAAACCACTGAGGTGAATCGATGCCTTGGTAGCCTCGGCAAAGATATAACGGTTGTTTGCATCAGCACCGCCGGTACCTGCATTTACTCCACCGAAGGTTCCCCATTGCTGGCGAACTCCGTAGTACCAATAATTGGTCAGAGGGGTTAGGTTTGCTGCCTTGGTGAAGCCACGGCTCAAACCGTTTCCGCTCCAGTCGCTTCGACGGTAACCAAATGCTGATCCACCATCAGTACCAGGGCTAGTGAACGTGTCGCTGAGAACCAAACCTGGCACGTCAACTGACATCCAGCTCGATACATCCGTACCAGCATTACCTGATGCGGTTGTGGTCGATACAACTGGTGTTACCTGCACCTTGCAGGCGAAACCGTATTCGCCGTCGTAGTCGCCAGGGCTTCCAGTCCTATCACCTTCAACATCCACTCCGATGAGGGCATTGCCCCAAACAGCTGTACTCAAACCAGCCGCATTGTCCAGATTCAAACTAATCGAGGTGCCCGACCAAGATGAGACAGCGTCTGTAATGTCAGTGTGAGTGGCACCAATTTGTAGATAGACCTTAGATCCACCGGCAGTAGTTCCAAACCAATCGGAATCATCGTGAATCACTATTGATCCTGGATTACTGTGATTTCCACTTCCCTGTGTCCAAGCCTGGTCGCCGTTTTTACACAGACCATAATTTGGAGTCACAGTTGGAGGCGCAGTGCTCCCCGGATAAATCAGGTTGAGGTACTCCAAACCATCTTCGCGATTGGCAGTACCCACGTTTGTGAACACATGAATGTCCATGAAATCAGTAAAGCCTGGGCAGTCGACATTGTAATCAATGTAATACACGCACTTAACATTCAAGTGACGATTTTCCTCATTGTCGTATCCGCCACCATTGTCATAAAACTCTTCGATTTCGCGAGGCAGCGCGACAGTAATTTCGGTATCCGTCACTGAGATTACCTCAATGTCTGTCAACACTTCTTCACAGAAACCTTCGCCATTCCAGTTGCAATTGTCCAAATACTGCACCACCGTTGAATCACCGTTGTCAGTACCTAAGAAACCCTTGCCGTGAATGACAAAGATATTTGAATCGTTTGAGTCACCCTGATCAAACTGGCCAATTGTGTAGTTTTCATTCGTGCTGAAATCTGTCGCAGTGATAGCTGAAATCACTGGAGCAGTTGCAGGAACTTGAACAGATACTGCGCCTACGCGAGTAGCAGTTGCACGACCTGACGGCGCAGGTTCGACTGTAACGTCGTACACCCCTGCATCTACTGATGGCGAAACAAACGTAATTGTTGTGTCCGCCCACGTAACATTAGCTGCGTTGACTGTTGTAGATCCAAACTTCACAACACCCTCGGTTGCGCCGAAGCCAGAGCCATTGATTTTCACAGATTCGCCGACGACAACACTGTAGGTTTCACCTGAGCCACTGGTGTCTGCATCAGGTGATTGATAGCGAATTGCTACTTCACCCGTGTCATCGGTTGGACCGACATAAGAGATGTCCGGTCCAGCCACCTTGATCGAGGCTTTGTACGACGTGGTTGCACCAACTGGTGTGACCTCAATCGTGTTAGCACCCACTGTGGTTGGAGTGAATGTGAACGTGATGCTGGTATCGCTGGTCCAGGTGATATTTCCTGCAACAACTGCGGTTCCACCAACAGAGACAGTTCCCTTTGAAGTCCCAAAGCCCTTACCGGTAAGAGTTACTGATTTGGTGCTCTCAGTGGTATTTACAGTCTTTGGATCGACCAAAGTCACACCGTTTGAAGATGTGTAAGTCAAACCGCCGACCTTAGTGCCGCCACCTAGGGCTGAGTACACAACAACATCTTTAGCGCCGTCTGTGTCTTGCGAAGGGGCCTCGATAGTAATTGATGTTGCCGAATTTTCGGTCACCTTGGCGCACTGTCCACCTACGGTTACACCTGGCAATGTGCTGCCAAAGTTCGAACCCGTAATCGTTATGACTTCGCCCCCTGATTTACCTGTGGTCGAAGGCGAAACTGTCGATACCACTGGCTTGGGTGATCCAGCTGCGGTGATGTTCATTGTCCGAGGTGTTTCAGGTGCACCGGCATTAGTTGACGGCAAAATTGACACTTCTGCGCCAGTTACCGCACTAACTTGTGCCGGCACCATTGCCTGAACCTTGGTATCACTAACACGCGTAACACAGTTGGACTTAATGCCGTTCACCGTAACCGTCGGAACACCAGCTTTGCCGAAATTCTTGCCATTCAAAGTGATCCATGCGCCACCCTCAACCGAGACTGCTTGTGGCTCAACTGAGGTGATGATTGGCTTTTCGTAGTAGGTGTACTTCGACTTAGAAACTGCCCAATCGTAACCATAATCGTTCCACGAGTCTGAACCGTTGTAATGCTCAACTGTGACAGCTGTCGCACTGCTCGAAGATGGTGAAATGACGGTCATGGAGTCTAAACCAGTTGTGTACTGCTCGTAAGTGCCACGGTGCACACAAGGCATGGTTTGGAAGTAGTTGGTACGACCAGTTGACTTCGTGTAGTCGATACCCCATGATTTTGACTTCGAATCGTATGAGTAAGAGGTGTAGTCCGGATTACAGTACTCGGCTGTTGCAGCCACAGTTTTGTATTCAATACTTTCCACAGAACTTCCGCCAAAGTAGGTGTAGTCGTTCCATACATAGACCGATTCGTTCCAAGCATCGGAGCGATGCGGATTTGTCCTTACCGTTTTCACATCTTCGATATTTCGCTTAGGCGCAGTTGTCCCGCTCAATTTTCTCGAGGTACTCTTCGCTGCTACCTTGGCTTTAATTTTGGCCATTTTGGCTGCGCTTGGCTTTGTTGAAATCAACTTGCCAGCATTAGGACCACGAGTAACAGTTTTCTGTGACTGGGTGGCGCTGAGAGAGTCAGCCCAGTCAGTGTCAGTAAAGAGGTTACGACCACGAATGGTGACACCATTCTTGATGTGATCGTTCTTCCACTCACCCGAGCCATTGAGTCCTGATGATTGTGGGCTCACAGTGATATTCTGCGCTGCCATTCCGGACCAATTGACCTCCGAGGAATAAACAGGGGTTGACCATTGGCAGTAGTCGGAGTTAGCGGCTAATTCGTCGTTATCGTTGAAATCATTGTTCGCGTAAAAGCTGCACTTGACGACCATCAGTTGTAATTTGGACGGTTCGAAGAAAATCTCACTCTTGTCCTCGCCGAAACTGCGGAAAGGATCTTTCGGGACATAGAGCTGCGTTGTTGAATCGTTCGCGTAACCCCATGACCGTAGTTCTATGAACGGCACAGCTCCTGACCAAGGTTCGCCAGTATCCTGGCCAAAAGTGTCGTCGCCAGTGCGGATAGGCGTCCATGCGTAGCAGGATTCACCACACCAGTCTTCATACGACATGGAATCAGGGATGTGATTCGGGTCAACTAAGTACGCACGTAGCGAACTATCTTCGTCCTGCATCCAATCGGTTGTGTTCGACTTCGGGTCTTCGAATGCATAGTGGCTCAATCCTGGGCCATTCAGCGTGATACCTGATCCAAGAGTTACTGCCGCAGGAATCTGCGCTGTTATGCCAGTCGTGGGCGTTGCCACGTATGTGTAGACATCCTTGGAAACGTTTAAAGAATATCTGAAAGTAGTTGCATACCATGGATCAGTCGGGTCAGCAGTGTCATCCCAATCAGTAATTATCTCGCATGTAACTGTGAATCCAACGCTCACTGAGCCGAGCTCAACGCCAGCGGGCATCACAAGAGTCACGATTGTGTCGCCGGTAGCAGCATCTTGACGTGAACCTTGAACTGGGGCCTGTAGGCCCAAGTCTGAGTTTGTGAATGTCGAATCGGCGCTTACAGCGGCATAAATCGTACAGGCACTCTGCTTCCAATGTGTATTAGTTCCAGGCGTGCCACTCACCCATGGATAGTTGTCGGGGGCATCTGGACCAAATCCTAGGTAAGGAACATTTCTCATTCGGAAGTCAACAAGATTGTTTGCCCAGAGGGGACCACTGGTTTCGGACACGGCAGTAATTTCTGGCTGCTGTACTGCCAGGTAGCCAATGCTCAAGTGGTAAACATTCCCATCAACGTCTATTTCAACATCATGAATACCAGGAGAAAGCTCAAGTTCTTGCGTTGCCGTGTCACCTGAAACAACTGGAGTGAGTGCTTGCTGCGACATCGGGATGTACACGCAGGGATCTCCGGAACAGTCCCAGTCTGAATCTATGACCTTGACCGGAGACTTTCCATCAATCTTGAACGTGATGAGGTTTGCATTGCCTGGTGAATCAATTGTGGCCGCAACACTTACGGAGTAGTCACCTGTTACTACTGCGTAGTCTTTAATGTCCGCGTTGAATACGGGGTTAAGTCGACTGACCGAGCCATCCAAATCGCCGGCATAGCCATTAAGGTTGTCGACAACTAATGCGCTGAGCTTCTTAGGAGCAATCGCTTGAGCTGCTGGCGCAGTGGCTGCACCGATAAGAACTGACAGCAACAACGAGGCAATCGTTGTAATTGAAATTTGCTTCTTCATTGACTTCATTCACTCCATTTATTACTCATATGGTGTCTTTACGCAGCACGCGTGACACCACAAGCCAAGCAGGTTCTTGACCAATTCCGATAGTACAAGAGACACCTCTCATGGAGCGCCCAATGTGGGGATATCACCATGCCGTACCCAAAAGTGTGTCGCAACGGGAACTAAGATTTCGGTATTTGCTGGTGAATCTGTCTATTTCACTCGAATAGTCCGAGAAATTGGACCAACTACAAGGCCACTGCTGGTCTTGGTACTGAGCTTAAGTTTGCAGGTGCCCTTTGACGACTTGGCCTTAAGGGTGAAGCCACTGACCTGCTTCACGCCGTTGGCAACTGCATATTTGCGCTTCACGGTGCACTTACCTGTGGCCTTAACTACCAAAGATCGTCCTGTTGTCGTGACACTTGGCAATGTTTTCGACTTGCCACGCTTGAGGCTTGCGGGAGTACTTGGAAAGTCATAAGAGCTGGTTTCGGCCCAATTAAAGCTAAATACAACAGGAGGTGATGCGGCAGCAGCGTAGATTGAATTCGACGCTTTGCTCACATATATAGAGCACTGTGTTTCAGACAGTACTGTCAGCAAACTTTGACTCGGACCTGACAACGCACACAAGACATTTGGTTGCGCAAGTTTGTACGTGATACTTCCAGAGCCACTTCCACCCTGAGACGTCAGCATAATTGGTGTCTGGGTGAAACCAACCCGCACTGGATTCGTTACAGCGATCGGTGCCTGGGCCACGGCTAGCATCTCAAAATCTGCGCCAGCAGATGTTGCACTCAGGTAATTGCCGGATGCGGGGTGCGTTGCATAAATTGTGCAAGTTGTGGGGCGATTACTTACTACAAACTTTTGCGATCCCACAGTACTTATAGCGCAATTCGAGCCAGTAACTCTGAATGTGTAGGTAGTGCTGGGGCCATCCCCGCCGGAAGCCTCTAACAAAATTGGGGTACCCGCATCCGCCGATGTGATTGTCTGCGATACAACAACCGGTGTTGTCTGCTGCAATTTTGTGAAAAAGAAAGTCTCGGTCGCGGATACCTGTGCCCCCACCGGTCCCAAAGCTGCTTTATGCGCAGTGACCTGACATGATGACCCAAACACAGTTGTCGTTAACGTAACACCATCTTCGTCAAGTACGCATCCAGCACCTGATGCTGAAAAAGAAATCGCCCCAGAGCCTGGGCCGCCGCTTGCTGTCAAAGTGAATGACTGGTTGCCTTCCTTGGTGCGAACATCATTTGAGATAACGAAAGGATTCACACACTTGCTCTCCATGGCTGACAGATCAAGCCGGCCATTAGTAAAGACGTTATCTGTGAGCGACGAAGTTGCAGCCGCAGTGTCAAGAAGGATTTTGCGAATCGTACTTGCTGAGTTTTGTGAGTTCATTGAGGCACATAATGCAATCGCACCCGTAACATGTGGGGTCGCCATTGATGTTCCGCTTTTCATGTCGTAGGCATTGTTGGGAACAGTTGAAGTTATTCCAACTCCTGGTGCGCCAATATCAACTTTGAACTGACCGTAATTGGACCAGCCGGCCAAACTTCCAGTGGAATCAATCGCCGCAACAGACACAAGGCAATCCCAGCCACGAGGTTGATCCATATAATCTGTGGAGCAATCGTAATTGGCGGGGTAACTGGCAGTTGTGTCGTTATCTAATCCGTCATTCCCAGCTGCCGCCACAAAAAGAATTCCAGCATCACCCGCGGCATTGATGGAGTTCCACATTGCGCCAGAAAAGCCGCCACCACCCCAAGAGTTATTGATCGCCACAATGTTGACGTCGTGGTTGACTTTGAGGTCTACCAAATAATTGATTGCGCGAATTGCTCCCGAATCAGTGCCACCCGGAGCTCCGAGAAATTTGGCTGAGATGACACTGACGTTCCAATTCACACCAGCTACGCCGATGCTGTTTCCACCAACTGCTCCGATGGTGCCGGCTACGTGAGTGCCATGAAAGTCTTGCTCCAGAACAAGATTTTGATCATAAACAGATGCATTGTTTTGATAAAAGTCCCAGCCGTGAATATCATCTCGAAAGCCATTGCCATCATCATCAATGTTGTTGCCTGCGATTTCCCCAGGGTTTGTCCAAATGTTTGCGGCTAAATCCGGATGCGCAATTTGAATACCCTCATCAATGACTCCAACCACCACATCGCGCGAACCAGTGTGCCCGTTGTTCCACACTTCGGCGGCCTGGCTTCCATACTGGTTCGTGGCTGTGGGTGACGAATCACCTTGCATTCCCCACAAAGGTGTAAGTGTTCCTGAGCATGTGGCTGCATAGCAAGGATCGTTTGAGACTTCGGCCTTGGTGAGGATGTAGTCCGGCTCGGCAAATTCCACCGCAGGATCAGATCGTGCTGCAGCAATTGCAACATCCACTGAAGTTCCAATCGGCAATTGCACCAGTTCCAGATCAGTTGCCTGCTTGCCCAATTTTTGGTGGCCGGGCGAGGCTAAGTGTTTGCGAAGTTTGACTTGCGATGTCGAGGTCGCACCATCTTTGTATTTCACAATGATGCGGTTGGAAACATAGTCATGCCGACCCTTAGCAGTGACTTGGTTTTGTGCTGAAGCAGTTCCAGGTGACGCACCAATCATATTGACCACTAGCGCAACAACGGCGATGCCGGCGTAGCGGTATTTTTGAGTGATCATTGTGCTGGCCTTACCGATCAATAATGACTTCTGAATCTCTAGGTTAACCCGCACAAAGGCCAGTACTTAACAGTGCTTAGCCAAGTTTGGTTGAGCTTCATCCAAGGTTTGGCCAATTCAGGCATACAACAATGTGCACATACCACCCAAAACTAAAGGCCACCCGATTGCTCGGATGGCCTTTAGTGCTAGAAATCTAGCGGATAGCTGAGACTAGCCCACTGAAGTGCGGACAGTCTTTAGCTTCTTGGCGCTCTTGGATTTAACCGAAGTATTTCCAAATTTGACGAAGTACTGAGCATCCCACAAACGATTCTGTAGGTATGCCTGTACGACAGCTGCGCGCTTTGCAGCCACAGCCTTGGACTTCTTCGATGCACCCTTGTAAGCCTTGACGCTTACGGTCGAGCAACCCGATGCCTTGATAGCACCAGCGTTAGCTGCCAACTTAGCCTTTGCTGTCTTGCTCAGCTTGGACGAGTTGCCGGTGAAGGACACCGATGACAAAGTTGCAGCATTACATAGCACTGGATTAACAGTCACACCAGTTAAGTATGGGAAACCATCATTAACTGAAGCATGCTGTGCCCAAGTGTTGGTCTTTGACCACGCGCCATCGGCCGCAATCTTCCAACCAGCTGCCTTAACAACCGCAGGGTTCTTCAACTCTGCAGCCGAAAGTGCTGC
>CAESAJ010000029.1_pt1 | contig 9900 bp, 9 predicted proteins | sample 7263501 | NCBI WGS metagenome assembly CAESAJ01 (sample SAMEA6814084, study PRJEB35770) | uncultured Actinomycetes bacterium | biome: Freshwater; feature: Freshwater reservoir; material: water | place: Czech Republic | collected 2017-05-23 | depth 30m m
CGAGGCTGGGTTTATCAAGTGAACTTGTGTCGCGTGCTTACTCGTACCTTGCACCAGCCCATAGATCCTGCTGGTCTGTGGCAAGCATTGAACCGTGGCAATCCCGCACCGCATGGTGGTGCTGTATTTATTCCAGCTAGCACCAGTGAAGCCGCGGTTCGAATTAGTAGTTTTTCTCCTGAGCTTTTCTTGCGCCGGGAAGAACAAAGTTTGCTCTCGAGCCCAATCAAAGGAACAGCAACGTCAGATACTGAACTCTTAGAAAAAGACACAGCTGAGAACATCATGATTGTTGATCTCATTAGGAATGATTTTTCACATATAGCCCAGTCTGGAACTGTGCGAGTAACTGAGTTGTTGAGAGTAGAACCACATCCTGGCTTAGTACATCTTGTGTCTGATGTTGTCTGCCAGGTCAGACCAAACACTTCGTGGATCGAAATTCTCGAAGCAATGACACCTCCTGGCTCCGTTAGTGGCGCACCCAAAAGCAGCGCTTTAGAAGTTATCCAAAGAATTGAAACAGTGGACCGAGGAATATACTGCGGAGCATTTGGCTGGATTGATACAACTCAGAACACCGCACAACTAGCAGTGGGGATTCGGACTTTTTGGCAGACAGTAGTTGAATCTGACACCGCTGACACATCGAGCGTTTTGCATTTTGGAACTGGTGCTGGAATTACCTGGGGCAGTGATCCCATTCAGGAATGGCGTGAGACAGAGTTGAAGTCTGCAAAGCTCTTTGCGTTGCTAGAAGAGTTAGCGGGTAGTAGGCCGTAGGCTGGCAATTATGACGACAATGTGGATTAATGGTGAGCTGGTTGAAGAATCTCAAGCTCGCGTTAATGCGTTGGATCATGGTTTCACCGTAGGTGATGGGGTCTTTGAAACCATAAAAGTTGTCAGCGGTCGACCTTTTGCGCTTACTAGGCACCTCACGCGCCTTAACAGCTCGGCAATCGGGTTAGGTCTAGGTGAAATTGACCGGTCTCGCATTGAAAACGCGGTCGAGGAAATACTTGACGATAATCAACACGCTGCAATCGGCCGTATGCGGATTACATTAACAAGTGGAACTGGTCCACTGGGAAGCGGTAGGGGTCATTCGCAGCACACATTAGTTGTTGCAGTATCAGCGGCAGCGCAATGGCCTGCTGAATGTGGCATTTTGTTGGTTCCTTGGACTCGCAATGAGAGATCCGCCTTGAATGGCATCAAATCAACTTCGTATGCCGAAAACGCAAAGGCACTTCATCATGCGCACCAGCACGATATGGCCGAGGCGATTTTTTTTGATACTCACGAGCGACTCAGTGAAGGAACTGGCACAAACATTTTTGCGGTTATCGATGGTCAAGTATGTACGCCGAGCGTCGATTGTGGACTTTTGCAAGGCATCACACGCGAGCTTGTCATCCAATGGTGCGACGCTGCAGGTATATCAGTAATGCAGAAACACATCAATGCTCAGGAACTCGATTCTGCTGAAGAAGTGTTTTTGGTGTCCACAACACGAGACGTCCAGCCTGTGACTATTGCTAAACACATGGACAACCAATTGCACATCGTGTCTTCGCGTGAATATAAACAAGGACCAGTAACTAAGAAGATTGCACACTTATTTCAAGCTCAAGCAAGTAACAACATAGATCCATGAGAAGCCGAAATGAGATTTAACAACGACCGACTCTACGAGCAATATCGCAATAGTCGAGAAGGAGCCCGAGCTTCACGCACGCTTGATGTCGCCTGGCGAACCGTTGTCTTGGTCGTGGGATCGAGCATCCTGGGCCTTGGAGTCTTTTTCATTGTCTTTCCCGGCCCAGGTTGGGCCACCATTTGGGTTGGGCTACTCGTTCTGGCAACAGAGTTCAGGTGGGCGGGTAGGTTATTGAGCCCATTGCAATCGGCGATGGGCTCAATGTCTCAAATCGCGCGCAACCCAAAACATCAACAACGGCGAATGAACATCTTGCTAGCCGTGACCATGGTGGCGGTTTTCGCTAGCTATCTCTACATCGCACAATACGGAGTGTCACTGGATGGGTTGTTTGCATTACGGCAATGGTTCCGCGGGCTGTGGTGATTGTTAATCATGCGTCAGTGCGATAATAGTGACACAACTAGGGCGATTGGCTCAGTGGTAGAGCGCTTCGTTCACACCGAAGAGGTCACTGGTTCGAACCCAGTATCGCCCACTGTCACAATTGCCCCGAGCTGTTAAGGAAAATGAGTGCTCACTGTATTTGCCGGGCAAGACCGGGTCGCCACATCCGTAGCGGATGGCGCAACAGCCTTTGATGCTGTTGGTGACAAAGCGCGTTCAGTCGTTGCTGCCAAAGTCAATGACACGCTTGTTGATTTGTCACACACGTTAACCGAAGGTGACGAAATACTCGGCGTATTGATTGATAGCGCAGAAGGTTTGTCCGTGCTTCGCCACAGCGTTGCGCACATTGTTGCGCAGGCTACACAATCGCTGTTTAGTGATGTTCATCTTGGCGTTGGTCCGCCAATTAAAGATGGATTTTTCTATGACTTTGGTACCCAGCGAACTTTTGCACCTGACGATTTGGAAGCAATTGAGAAGCGTTGTGTCGAGATAATTAATTCGGGTCAACGTTTTGAGCGTCGAGTTATCGACCGTAAGGAAGCGCGCGTTGAATTAGCCCATGAGCCATTCAAGCTTCGTCTGCTAGGTGACGATGCGCATGCTGAGGTTTTGAATGAAGATGTGATGGAAGTTGGCGGAGCCGAACTAACAATTTACGACAACATTGATCTGCGCAGTGGTGAGCGTATGTGGTGCGATTTATGTCGTGGTCCGCACGTACCAGATACTCGCTACATAGACCCGCGAGCGGTGAAGCTCATGCGAACCTCTGCGGCTTACTGGCTAGGTGATCAAAAGAATGAATCTATGCAACGGGTCTATGGCACGGCATGGCCAAGCAAAGAAGGTCTCAAGGGCTATTTGACGCTGCTCGAAGAAGCTGAGAAGCGGGACCACCGACGACTTGGCGTCGAGTTGGATTTGTTTTCGTTCCCTGACGAAATTGGATCGGGATTAGCGGTCTTTCATCCAAAAGGCGGCGTTATCAGGCGCCAAATGGAGGATTACTCGCGACTAGCCCATGAGCGTGCTGGTTATCAATTCGTTTACTCACCACACATCACCAAGAGTTCCTTGTTTGAGTTATCTGGACACCTTGATTGGTACCGAGAAGGCATGTTCCCGGCGATGCATCTAGATGAAGAATTGCATCCGGATGGCACAGTTAAGCGTCAGGGCCAGGATTACTATTTGAAGCCCATGAATTGCCCGTTTCACAATTTGATTTACAGATCGCGAAGTCGCTCATATCGCGAATTGCCATTGCGTCTGTTTGAATTTGGATCGGTTTATCGCTATGAACGTTCCGGTGTAATCCACGGTTTGACCCGAGTAAGAGGTATGACCCAAGATGATGCCCACATTTACTGCACCAGAGAGCAGATGCCAACGGAACTTGGCAAACTTTTGTCATTCGTCCTAGACCTATTGCGTGATTACGGACTTGATGACTTCTATTTGGAGTTGTCTACAAGAAATCCCGAGAAATCTATTGGTACCGAGCAGGAGTGGGACCAGGCAACGCAAGCGTTGGCCGAGGCTGCCGCTGCTTCCGGACTCGAGCTGGTGCCAGATCCTGGTGGCGCTGCCTTCTATGGTCCAAAGATATCTGTACAGGCTCGCGATGCAATTGGACGCACCTGGCAGATGTCAACCATCCAAGTTGACTTCCAGTTGCCGAACAGATTCGAACTCGAGTATCAGGCTGCTGATGGAACTCGACAGCGCCCGATCATGATTCATCGCGCCTTGTTTGGTTCCATCGAGCGCTTTTTTGGTGTGCTACTCGAGCATTACGCGGGCGCATTCCCTCCTTGGCTCGCACCGGTTCAAGTGGTTGGCATACCTGTGGCTGCAACTCACAATGACTATCTCCAAGATTTGGCAGATCAACTTCGCCAGTCCGGCATCCGAGTAGACGTCGATGTCAGTGACGAAAGAATGCAAAAGAAGATCCGCAATGCCCAAAATCAGAAAGTGCCCTTCATGCTGATTGCTGGGGATGACGATGTGAACGCAGCAGCTGTGTCCTTTCGTTATCGGGACGGTACTCAAGAAAATCAGGTGCCAGTCGGTGACGCCATTGCAAAAATTGTGAATGCCGTAAACACAAGATCGGCACAATAGGACTCATGTCCGGCTCAGATAATTGGGACCACATTTGGGCTCCGCACCGGAAAATTTATCTCACTGATGAAGCTGGAAATTTTGATGAGAACAGTTGTCCGTTCTGTTTGTCGCCTTTAGCCACGGATGAAGACACTATGGTGGTTGTCCGCGGCATTACATCGTTTGTGATTATGAACAAGTACCCGTATTCAAGCGGGCACGTAATGGTGTGTACTAATCGCCACGTGTCGCTCTATGACGAATTGACGATGGAAGAAATTTCTGAAATTGGTGAACTCACAGCAAAGTCAATGCGCATAATCCGAAAAGTCTCTGGTTGCGCTGGTTTCAACATTGGGATGAACCAAGGCGCGGTTGCTGGCGCTGGTGTCGCCGGGCATCTGCATCAGCACATAGTTCCCAGGTGGTCTGGTGATAGCAACTTCATGCCCATAGTGGCAGGCACCAGAGTGATGCCCGAGCTCATTGAACAAACTCGCGTGCTACTTTCAGAATCTTGGCTCCTGGACAATAGCTGAAGAAGCCTGATTTCGAACGGTTTGCCCGAAATTGCACTCTGCTAGGTACTGCAGATGTCCAGGATTAAACGTGATCGCGCCAGAGTGCACATCAATAACTTCGAACCGAGTCGCTGCTTGAGTTTCATTGTTGTGCCACAGCCTTATCCAACCCCCACCAATTCCAATTCCAATCGCGTCAGGCACATCTAAAATTGACACGGTTTGTCCCTCGGCGATTTCGACGACGGGGGTCCACCTTGCGGTTCGTGCGCATAACCACTGCGTGAGGACATCAATACCTATGACCCCATCAATGGGAGTCGCACTCACTATGTGGTCACTATTCCAGGCTGTCACTAGACCCGGTAACGAGATTGGAAGATCAGCTTGGAAGTTGGCAAAAGCGGAATCCGACAACGCGGCATGTGCAAGTTCATCGATGAGTTCGTCGCTCAACTCTTGTGTGAGCGATAAGTGTTCAGCATCAGCAGCTCGCCTGACTGCAGTCTTGGAAGAATAATCAACAATCTCAGCAGTCAAGAGATCATAAAGACCTATAGCTTGCGAACTATCATCGTTGTCGATCACTTCAAAGCGAACCAGCACGTCATCTGACATAACACGATTAACGATCGCTACACATTCTCGGAAGTCAGCTCTACCAGTCACAGGATTGAGAATGGCAACTGTTCGAGGAATGTCATTGTCTTGGGCTAAGTGCCACAAGGCTTGCGTATCATTGGACAGCCCGATGTTTCCATCAATAACAAAAACGACGGCATCGCTTGCACATAGAACTGACTCGGAACATTCGGCTTCATTGAGAGCAAGTATTGCCCCACCAAAGTTTGAAAATATGTTCACCTGCGAATCAATATTTGGTGAGCTGCGTGGCCACATGGGTAGGTCAACGGGCGAGTGTGGCATCACGAAAAGTGCAAGTAAATCCGCCTGTGATGGCTGCGAATCTTGAGACTTCTTTTGGCTGGGCATCTCGGCAGGTAGCATCATCATTACCCCTTTAATGCTAATAGTGAGGCGCAGGAGTGCTCGACAATACAACTGCACGCCAATACGTGGCGAGATTTATTGACCCAACCGCTAAAACACTCTTGCGCGCAGGTCTTAGCCCTGATGCGGTCACCTGGATTGGGGCAATTAGTACCGTAATTTTTGCGCTGGTCCTAGTGAGTACTGGACACACACTCATTGGTGGAATCGCAATCACCATCATGAGCTTGAGCGACTTAGTGGACGGCACAATGGCTCGCATGGTTTCAAAGTCAGGGGCATGGGGGGCATTTCTTGACTCAACACTGGATCGAGTAGTTGATGCTGCATTACTACTGTCAATTGCACTGCTATTCATGCGCACATCGGCGGTGTCATGGGCTATTCCTGCAACATTAATCGCACTCATTTGTGGTCAGATGACTTCGTACATAAGAGCACGTGCAGAATCTCTTGGTGCTACTTGTCGAGTTGGCATCGCGGAACGATCTGAACGATCCATCATTGCCATTGCAGCGATTATTCTGAGTGGACTTCACGTTTTGATTCTGCCTCTAGCTATGGCGCTGCTTGCTTTTCTTTCGGCAGCCACGGTGTGTCAACGAATTATCCATGTGTATCGGCAGTTGAATACATGAAGTTAACAAATCGAATTGTCGATGCCGGATTTTGGGTCGGTTGGAATGCACTTTGGCTGCTCCCAGGAGCCCTGTCCTACCGAATTTTTGACAGCATCGCAGTTGTTTGTCTGCGTATGCGTGTCAAAGGCGTACGACAGCTTGAGTTGAACTTGAGTCGTGTCATGGATCAAGAACCAGATTCACTCGTTGTGCGTCAAACAGCGCGAACTGCAATGCGCTCATACATGCGCTATTACTGTGAGACATTTCTGCTGCCGCGTTGGTCAGAGAAACAACTTCTCGACAAAGTGCGTGCTGAGAATGTGCACAATATCGAGCATGCAATGAGTACCGGGGGAGTCATCCTAACTCTGCCGCACTCAGGAAACTGGGACCATGCTGGCGCTTGGGCAGCAAAACACTTTGGCTCTATGTGCACTGTGGCCGAACGACTACGACCTGAGGGAGTGTTTCAGAAATTTCTCAAGATGCGCACCGGTCGTGGAATGACGATTATGCCGTTAACGGGCGCGGGCGGAACTTACGAATTTCTCAGAGACAACGTTAACCAAGGCCGACTGGTTGCACTCTTAGGTGACAGGGACATCGCCAAGAATGGAATGAGCAACTTGTTTTTCGGCTATCGGGCATCGTTACCTATAGGTGCGGCGGTGCTAGCAATCGATACTGGCCGGCCCTTGTTCACGTGTGCACCATGGTATGACGGAGAAACTTTGGTGATCGATTTTGATCAAGAAGTCGAGTTTGACCGCACTCCAGTTCAAGGTCGGGACCGTTTGCGTAAGGCACAGGAAGTTACGGCGCAGGTGGTTTCCCGATTTGAGCAGCACATACAACGTCACCCCGAGAATTGGCACCAATTGCAGCCGGTTTGGCCAGATCTCGTAGTTAATGACGCGTAAGAAGTTGAAAAGATCATGACTCGAATGAACATCGGCATTGTGTGTCCATACGCATGGGATATCCCAGGCGGTGTGAGTGCGCATGTGCACGGACTTTCACTTGCACTCATGAGACTAGGCCACACAGTCAGCGTGTTAGCACCGGCTGAGGATGAGGACAATTTGCCTGACTTCGTCGTTTCTACTGGCAAACCTCGTGCAGTTCGATACAACGGTTCGGTTGCTCGTCTGAGCTTTGGTCCAATTACCGCGCGAAAAGTTTCCCGTTGGATTGATGAAGGCAAATTCGACATATTGCACATCCACGAACCTCTTGCTCCTAGTTTGTCAGTTTTAGCGTGTTGGGCCGGGAAAGGACCAATCGTTGCCACCTGGCATTCGAGCATGGAACGTTCTCGCATGTTGTTGTCATTGTCGCGACTTGCGCAAACGGCAATGGAGAAGATAACTGCGCGAATTGCCGTAAGTGAAGCAGCCCGAACCACGCTGGTAGAACACGTGGGAGGCGACGCAATCGTGATTCCAAATGGAGTAGACACTCAAGAATTCGCTGATGCACAACCTATGGTTGGTTGGCCTGGATCCGATCAAGCTTTGGTTTTCCTTGGGCGTATCGATGAATCCCGAAAAGGTCTCAAGGTACTCATTGATGCTTTGCCAAATCTCATGTCAACTCGGCCAAAACTTCGGTTACTTATTGGTGGACCAGGTGATGTCGGTGATTTACTCGAAGGCTTACCAGCGCATGTAACCTCCCAAATTGTTTTCCATGGCCGGGTTCGTGATGAGGACAAGGCCTCACTGCTTGCAAGTGGCACCATCTATGTTGCTCCAAACACTGGCGGCGAATCGTTTGGAATCGTTTTGCTCGAGGCGATGGCTGCTGGCACTCCAGTAGTTGCTAGTGATCTTGCTGCATTCAAAAAAGTCTTGAACAACTCTCAGGCCGGCCGTACTTTTCAAAACGAAGACAGTCAGTCCTTAAGCACCGTCTTGGGTGCCTTATTGGATGACGAGGTCGAATTGTCGCGCCTGAAGACGGCCGGTTTGGCGCGCGCGCGAGAATTTGATTGGACAACCGTTAGCCAGCAAATAGTAGAAGTGTACGAATCGGTATATCGACCCGGTGTAATAGTTGAACCAGACTTTGCTGGCCAAATGATGGGGCGACTAGGGGCCCTGCGAATAACATCCGAGAAGTCGCCCGTTGCGAAAGCACAAAAAGCGGCCAGGAAAGATAACAGACGATCAGATGAGGGTTCATCGTGATTCAATGGATTCCTGAAATCGTGGGTGCTGTGATTTTTTTGTGGTACCTGTCGCATCAAGCTGGTCGATTAGACAGGCTGCATCATCGCATAGAGGTATCACTTGGGTCATTGGATGCCAACTTGGCACGGCGAGCTGGTGTAGCTGCAGAGATTGCAAACACTTCAGCCTTAGACATCGCAAGTGCGAGTTTGTTAGCACAAGCAGCACACAATGCCTTGACTTATCATCCAGACGGACTTGATGTGCGAATGCAGGCAGAAAATGAGCTCACTTCGACTATCGCCGAGATTTTTGCTGACGAAGAGGACTTAGCTCAGTTTCGTTTGGACCAAGCGGCCGCGGTGCTCATCAGTGAACTGATAGCTGTTTCCAAGCGAGTCCAATTGAGTCGTCGGTTCCATGCTGATGCAGTACACGCCTGTTTGAACATCCGAAATCAGCGAATTGTACGTTGGTTGCATTTGGCTGGAAGAGCAGCAATTCCTCAAACTCTTGATTTTGATGACCAACTGCCGTTGACTCTAAGGTAAGCGCATCATGGTCTATTTGAGTAGAATGACATCACAATTAGCCTCCACCAACAAGGATTACTGATGTCAAGCAACAATGCTCCCGTAACTGGAACTGATCGCGTCAAGCGCGGTATGGCAGACATGCTCAAAGGCGGCGTCATCATGGACGTTGTTGATGCCACACAAGCCAAGATAGCCGAAGATTCTGGGGCAGTAGCTGTCATGGCACTCGAGCGAGTGCCTGCTGACATCCGCGCACAAGGTGGTGTCGCTCGCATGAGCGACCCGGACATGATTGAAAAGATCATCTCGTCAGTCTCAATCCCAGTCATGGCGAAAGCACGCATTGGACATTTTGTAGAGGCACAGGTCATTCAGAGTCTCGGTGTTGATTACATCGACGAGTCTGAAGTGCTCACTCCTGCTGATTACACACATCACATCGACAAGTGGCAGTTCACTGTGCCTTTCGTCTGTGGTGCGACCAATCTTGGCGAAGCACTACGTAGGTTAAATGAAGGCGCTGCCATGATCCGCAGCAAGGGTGAGGCTGGAACGGGCGACGTATCCAATGCAACCACTCATATGCGTTCCATTCGCGGCGAGATAGCACGGCTTTCTTCGATGAGTCACGATGAACTTTATGTCGCAGCAAAAGAACTTCAGGCTCCATATGATTTGGTTGCGGAAGTCGCGCGACTAGGCAAGTTACCTGTTGTGCTTTTCACTGCAGGTGGTATCGCAACACCAGCTGATGCCGCAATGATGATGCAACTGGGAGCCGACGGCGTATTTGTTGGTTCCGGTATTTTCAAG
>CAESAJ010000030.1_pt1 | contig 9733 bp, 7 predicted proteins | sample 7263501 | NCBI WGS metagenome assembly CAESAJ01 (sample SAMEA6814084, study PRJEB35770) | uncultured Actinomycetes bacterium | biome: Freshwater; feature: Freshwater reservoir; material: water | place: Czech Republic | collected 2017-05-23 | depth 30m m
GAAAGCATTCGACTCTGTGACGAAAGGTCGAGCCGCAGCTCCACCGTGCATTGTTTGAAGCATTGGAGTTTCGACTTCGATGAAATCACGACTGGAAAAACTAGCCCGCAAACTTGTCATAACTGCAGGACGTAGTCGAGCAACGGTTCTGGCGGTTTCCCGAACAATCAAATCTGCATAGCGTTGGCGTACGCGAGTTTCTTCACTTAATGGCTTGTGCAACACCGGCAAAGGTCGCAGCGCTTTTGCTGCCATGGTCCACTTGTCAGCCGTTACAGATAGTTCACCGCGTTTACTGCTGATGACTTCACCCTCGATAGAAACTAAGTCCCCAATATCTATTAAGGCTTTCCAGGACTCAAGGGCTTCCTCGCCAACACGATCTAGCGACAGCATGATCTGCAACGTTTGGCCTTCACCTGATTGAATCTGGGCAAAGCACAACTTTCCGGTATTGCGCGCAAACATAATGCGTCCGGCAACAGCAACATTTACGCCGGACTGTTCATCAGCCTGCAAATGTCCATGATCTGAACGGACTTTGGCAATCGTTGTGGTGCGAGGTACGACAACTGGATAGGGTTGCCTGCCCGCGGCCAAAACAGCCGAACGTTTATCCCGGCGTACCTGCATTTGCTCAGGTAGGTCGTCGGTTTCTATCTCCTCGTGTTGCGCCACGCCCACTAGGTTATCGGGTCACACATTACGCTCGAACATTAGCCGCAGTCCGATAAGCGTCAAATCTGGCTCGTGATGGGTGATAGTTGCCGATTCAGGCACCACAATGCCTGCCAAACCTCCAGTTGCGATGACTGCTACGACATCAGTGCCAAGTTCGTCTGCTATCCGATCCACAAGGCCATCGACTTGGCCGGCAAAACCGAATATTGCACCAGACTGTAGAGCTTCTACTGTGTTCTTGCCAATCACATGTTTAGGAGTAACAAGTTCAACTTTGCGCAATTGCGCGGCCCTTGAAGCCAATGCATCTATCGAGATTTCGATTCCCGGTGCAAGTGCGCCGCCGAGGAACTCACCTTTGCTTGAAACCACATCAAGATTGGTAGAGGTCCCAAAATCAACAACAATGCTTGGTCCACCGAAAAGCGTGAACGCCGCCAACGAGTTCACAATTCGGTCCGCGCCGACCTCTTTTGGATTGTCCGTAAGAATTGGAACACCCGTCTTGATTCCTGGTTCGACAATGACACACGGGATGTCGATATAAAACTTCTCCAGCATGGCGCGCATTTCACGCAGCACAGATGGAACCGTGGAACACAAAGCAATTCCTGTAACAGCAGGAGCTGAATGCAACAACCCTCGGAACTTTAATTCAATCTCATCTGCGGTCTCACGTGAGTCTGTCTTGATACGCCATGAGTGTGTAAGCCTGTCTTCGTCAAATAGTCCAAGAACAGTGTTGGTATTGCCCACATCAATTGCCAATAACATCTCAGCTAATCTCCAGTTCTATGTTGTCAATAAGTCTGATGCCTTCTACCGTGGCGGCAACAAGAATGCGGACCGCCCCAACCGATGGCGTTTCCTGTAACTGTGTTCCGGCCGAAACTAAGTAATCTAGCTCCACCCCAGGTTGCTGATCAAGATATTTTCGCGCGCCTTCTAGTGCCTGCTGCAAGGCAACTCCGCTGTCGACTTCATCTCGAATTTTGTAGAGTGCTTGTGGAATATTGAGCGCAACTAAGCGACCTTCGGCACTGAGCCTGTTGTTGCGACTCGACATCGCCAAGCCATCGGATTCCCGAACTGTAGGCACTCCCACAATCTCGTAAGGCAGATTTAGTTCTCGGGCCATGACAGAAATCAACGTGAGTTGCTGGTAGTCCTTTTCACCGAAGTAGGCTTGATTAGGCTGCGTTAAATTGAGCAATTTGTTGACCACAGTCAGTACTCCGGAAAAATGGCCAGCTCGACTGCGACCCTCGAGTGTGCTTCCCAATGGCCCTGGCTCAATGCTTACCTGAAGCATTTCGGGATACATCTGTTGCACTGATGGCGCAAAGACTGCATCAACTCCGGCCGATCGACATTTCGCAATATCTGTTTCTAAAGACCTGGGGTAACTCTCCAAATCACCAGGATCTGAAAACTGTGTGGGATTGACGAATACTGAGACCACAACGGCAGGATCTCGTCCGGTTACATCTCGTGTGTGCTTGCGGGCCACGTTTATCAACTCAATATGGCCTTCGTGCAATGCGCCCATAGTAAATATGGCAGCACACGGTTGCGAGTCGATACTCTTTCGCCACATACCGATTTCATCAATGGTTTTGAGAATATGCATATCACTCACTCAGTACTTCAAGAATTTGGCCAGCTTGCTGAGTTCGAAGAATTCCAGCATCAAGACAACGAGCCACAGTCAGTTGTCCAAGTGCAACATAACTTGCCACAGTACGTGGGCTCTTTTCCTTCAGCATAGCCAGATGCGCACGTATCGTGCCGATGTCACAACGCGAAATTGGACCTGTCAATGCGCTGTCACCTAGTCGCAAAGCATTATCTAGAGATGCGCCAAAGAGCTGTGAGATAAGTTGCTCTGGGTGCTCAATCTGGGCTTGTGTTAATAATCCAACAGTCTCATTTACCAGAGTCATGATATTGTTTGCCCCAAAACTTAACGCTGCGTGATACAGCAAACGCATTTCTTGTGGCACCCAGATAGGTTCGCCGCCCATTTCTACCACTAGCGCCTGAGCAGCTGGGCGAAGCACTTCGGGCGAAGTGACACCAAATGGGCAATCCGACAAACGATCTATGTCAATGCTGGTCCCGGTAAAGGTCATAACTGGGTGCACAGCAAGAGGTAGACAACCGATTTCAGTGAGCGGCTCAAGAATGTCGATTCCGTACCTACCTGAGGTATGCATGACAAAAGTTCCGGGTGAAACCGCCTTTGTCGTTGCAAGTCCTGCAACAACATCGGCAAGCGCATCATCTGGGATTGTCAATAGAACCAAGTCACATTGTGCAACGGCATTATCAATAGATAGAACAGGAACACCTGGTAGCAGCGAGTCCGCGCGCAATCGGCTAATTTCTGAAACTGCCGTGCAAGCGATGACTTTATGGCCAGATCGTCGCAGTGCTGCGCCCAATACCGAGCCAACACGACCCGTGCCTACAACACACACGTCAAGGCGAGGCGGTTGTTCGGTCCAAGGCATTGAGCTCTCGGCCACAGGTTTGACCACGAACTAAGCCTAGCGGCTTGAACGGTACTGACTATGGCACGATGAATTGGTGACTACACATGCCCGCATTGGTGTTTCATCACATGACACGGCCCGAAATGACTGGGTGCTCAACCTTCCAGATCACTCACCGGTCACGCATGGAATGTTGCAACTGGATGTTGAGATCGATAACGATTGCGTAGTTACCGCCGAACCGCTTTTGGGCTCAATGCACAGAGGCGCTGAAAAACTCTTTGAGTCCCGGGACTATCGGCAAATTCTTTCATTAGCGAATAGACATGAATGGACTTCTGCAATCACCGGTGAAATTGGTGTAGCTCAACTTATTGAGAATGAGCTTGGCATAGTTTTACCTGAAACTGCGGCCTGGCTTCGAACTTTGCTTCTTGAAGTGCAGCGGATTACATCGCACCTAGCGTTTCTTGCTGGCTATCCATGGGATGACGAAGTTTTAAACGATCAGTTGCGCGACTCCAGAGAAGTGTGGGTTACGCACCTGCAACACTTCACCGGTGGTCGCATGCACCCTATGGTCACAGTTTTTGGTGGGCTCAGCCACGCACCTTCAACTCAGTGGCTCACGGAACTCAAGGAATTGGCACTCAAATCTCAAACTAATTTGCGCAATCTATCGGAAAACTTCGGCCAACAACTATCAACAATTCCACACAACTTAGGCACTCTGACAATCGATGATGTCACACTGTTTTCGCTAAGTGGCCCTATCGCGCGGGCTAGTGGTTGGCAGAGCGATCTGCGTGCACAGTGGCTCACCTTGAAGTACCACGCGGTTGAAAGCTTTACGGTAACAACGGCTCAGACTGGTGATGTTGCCACACGACTTCAACTACTTCTTGATGAGGTTCTGGTGTCACACTCGGTCGTTATTGAATGTGTTGAAGCCTGTCTGCCAATAATTGACCAGCCAGTTAATGTGCTACTTCCAAAAGTTATTCGAGTACCAGAAGGGCGTTACACATCATCGATTGAAACTCCATTAGGAATTGCGCAATGGTACTTAGAATCTCGGGGAGATAAATACCCTTATCGACTAAAACTCAGGCCATCGAGTTTGCACAGCATACTTTCGCTTAGTCACGCACTCAAGGGCGTAGCGCTGGACGACGTAGCTAAAGTTGTGGCTAGCCTGCCCTTCATTTGTGGCGATGCAGACCGCTAAGTATTAGTTTTGGCGGCTTTGCAAAGCAATTTCCGTCAAATTTGCTAATCGAATCATTAGGTCTTCGATTAAGCGCTGCGACGAATCTAACCGATCTCGCAGATCTCGAATCTCATCTCGCATAATAACTAATTCAAGTGAGTTATCTTTTGGAAGTTGATCGCTGACAACATATGTTGCCGATGGGAAACTGGTTGCAAATTCAGTACGTGCTGCCTGCGCTTTGTCAGAATCTGCAGCTTGGGCTTGAGCCGCAGAGACACTCTCAGAATCAAGTGTTGGTATGGCTCCAGATTCAACAACAGGCTCGGGCTTATCTTGCGCAGCCACATCAGGTGCACTCTCTTGGGGAACTTCAGTGATTTTTGGCGCTGCCGCAGCTGGCGGTTCTTTCTTAAATATTTTCGGCAAATCTATGGACTTGAGAGCATCGTCAATACCCATGCCCAGTGGAGGCGTCGGTGCATCTGCTTCTAATCGATCGACAATATCTTGGATGACTTTTTGAGCTTTTTCAGCGGCGGTGCGCTCACGTTCAGTAACTAAATTCTCAATCGGCGGCTCTTGGCTGGCAGGGACCTCTGCGATCACATCATCCTGAATGTGGCTAGCGCTGTCTAAATTAGCGCTGTCTAGATTGGTGTTCTCGGTCTCAGGTGCGCTGGACGTGTTGATCGGTTGAGAATCCTTGGACAACTGCTGCAATAGGGCATCAATGAGCGGTGTTGCCTGGGGTACTGGTTTGGTGGACTCGTCGGTGTCATCACTTGTTTCGTTTTCGTTCTGATCGTTACTGTTTTGATCGTTACTGTCGTTCTCAGCATTTTCAGCTGGTGGTTCAACGGCATCATGTAGTGAGTGATCCACTCGAAGACTGTCCAAGACGTCATCGTCAAGAAGTGCACGAGCGTCATTCTTGATTTGTGCAATCATCGCGTTGATGTCCATCGCTGCGTTTGTTGCTGGCGAATCTGCAACGACGACCGGGATGGAACCAGTTGGGGTTTCCAAAATATGTGAGTACTTGGCAAGCACGTCATCAAGGGCTGTACTTTTCGTGACATCCGTGGCTGTTTCAACCATTTGATCTAGGGCTGAAAGCAGGTCAGATAAGAAAAGTTCCTCGTTATCGCCTGAGGCCTGAGCATCATCAGAAACGCTCGACGATTGAACTTGAACATTCGGAACATCAGCACTGGGTATGTCAGCACTGGAAACATCTGCACTGGGAACTTCTGCGTTGCCCTGAGTCTTATTGCCATCACTTGCAACAGATTTCACATCTGGTTGTGAAGTTTCTGTCGGTTGCGGTGCTTCTGACTTTTTTATAGCAGATTTCTTTACTGGCGGTTTCTTGCCTTTACCCTGCGTAGTGCGCACTTGTGATGTGGCCGTTGGCTTGGCATCGAACTGTTCGGATGCCTTGGCATCAACTGCAACGTCGGTGTCTTCGGATTTAGGACTAACTGATGATGACTCTAATAACCTGGCGTCAACTTCACCGCGATCTACTGCAGCTTGGGCCAACAAATCAGCCAGTGCAGGTGCGTCATCAGGTACGTCTTGCGACACAGGTTTGTGGGTAAACAAATTTCCACTCGGCGCATCAACATCATCTGGAAGGCTGACCGTGCGGACTTCTTGGTCTATCAAGCGAGACGCTACGTCTACAAGTGTCGAGGTGTCTTCGATCCGCTTGGCTACTTTTTGCAACGCCAATAGTAATTCGTCATTGCTCAGGGCGGGTCCAGTCTTGTTGGTGATGATGAAAACATCTTCAGCAACATCATCTAGCGCTTTTCGCACAGCCGTGGTGTCAACAGGAGCAGTCATGGGCCCATCTGCATCCTCATCAACATTGGTATGGATGACAATGAGCTCATCGCCCGAAGCCGAGCCACCACCAACTGAACTTTCTGCTACAGTTACTTTCTTATCAGTCTCATTGACACTTGCTGCGTGGGTATCGAGTAATTCCTGAAGTTCATCAATGGCTTCATCAGTTTCTTTGCCATCTTTCACTTGCGATTCAGGGAGATTTTTTGGATTAAACATTGGATGCTCAAAGCTACGCGCGACCATTTCCACATTAGTTTCGAGATCGTTGCGCATCTGTTGTATTCTTCGTCGAGCCTGTTCTAATGCAGCCGCAGGTGAGAGCACTTCGTCATAGTCATCATCCATGACGATCTGACCAGTGTCCGTAATCCGAGCAACATAAGATGGCGCAGATGATTCTTCATTACTTTTCGCCGATTGTTTTTGCTTACGCTTGTAAGTTTCAGTCGAACGCGACGAAGTCGCCATAGGGCTTGCCAATTCTGGCGGAACCGGAATTCCATAATCTTCAGCATCCAACTGCGCTTCAATTCGCCGAATCCGCTCTAGCGCACGTTCCTCAGCAGAAGCCAAACTCTCGCCAGCTTTGATGACTGGAACCCAACCCGTGTAATGACCGAGCAGGATTTCATCAACATCAGGAGGTTTAGGAACCGAGCGCCGAGGTGAGTTTTCTGCGGTAACTGGAATCTCTGTTGTGAGGGGGTCCAGTGGGCTGAATTCATCAATCGTGGGCCATGATTCCGCCGTAAGCGGGTCATTATTGATAAAACTTTCTGGCGTGCTCATGTCACCTCCTGCGCTTTACGACATGGGGGAAAGAGTCATAAAACCCGAACTCTAAGCCTAGAGCAGACTCAGAAATTCACCTAGTAGCAAAGCCATGCGAAACTAGTGCAATGAGTTCCCTGATTCGCGCGATAGAAGCAGTATCTGGCCTTGGTTTAGGGGGATTAGCTTACGGTCTGACCGAAGCGCAAATGTTTACCACACGGGAACAATCGGCAGCAGTGCTCGCATCTGGTCGATCAAATCTTAAGATTTTGCACCTATCCGACCTGCATTTAACCCCCCGCCAGAATCGCAAAATCCAGTGGGTTTCGGCCCTGGCTGACCTTGATCCGGATCTGGTTGTCGTGACAGGTGATTTCATGGGTCACAAACTTGGCGTTTCTGCAATTGTTGAAGCACTGGGAGATTTGCTCAACAAACCAGGAGTGTTTGTATTTGGAAGCAACGACTACTACGCGCCTGAAATTAAGAATCCCTTTACCTATTTCAACAGTAATCGAAAAATTGCACCTAAGGGCAAGCGATTACCTACCGATTATTTAGCAGACGTGCTCACCAATGCTGGCTGGTTCAATCTGAACAACGCCCAGACACAATTGATCATCGACGGTTTGCCAATCCATGCTCGTGGGACCAATGACGCACACATTAACCTCGATGACTACGAAAGCGTCGCCGGACCTTTTCATCCTGGAACTCTGGCGCTGGGTGTTACTCACTCACCTTATTCACGTGTGACAAACAGTTTCTTTCAAGATGGTGCAGACATTGTGTTGGCTGGCCATACGCACGGTGGCCAAGTGTGCATACCCTTTTATGGTGCGTTGATTACAAATTGTGATCTTCCCAGATCGCAAGCAAAAGGTTTATCAACTATCACAGATGGTGTTCGCGAAACACTTCTGCATGTCTCTGCAGGCGTTGGTACTTCGCCATTTACTCCAATACGAGTGGCCTGCCGACCCGAGGCTACTCTGCTCACGTTGGTGAGCCGGAGTACGAGTTAGGCACTTGCAACTTGGTTAAAGGCAAACAGCCAAGTAACTTGTCAAGCTTTACGAAAATTCTTGAGCAATTACTTCAGCAATTTGCGCAGTATTAAGTGCTGCACCTTTGCGCAAGTTATCGCCACAAACAAAGAAATCAATTTCGTTTGGATATTCTGAAGAAACCCTGATGCGACCAACAGCCGTTGGATCTGTATCTACAACGTCAATGGGAGTAGGGAATACAAGATTTTCTGGATCGTCCAGAACTACAACACCCGCAGCTTGGGCAAGAAGGGCTCGCACTTCATCAGCAGTCACTGCGCGGTCAAGTACTGCGTGAACTGATAACGAGTGCGTCGTGACAACTGGGACTCGAACACAGGTTGCGTGCACTTTCAAATGAGGCATCCCAAGAATCTTGCGAGATTCATTTCGCACCTTGAGTTCTTCGCTGGTGTAACCGTCTTCTTTAAGTGATCCGGCCCACGGGACAACGTTGAGAGCAAGTGGCGCAGGAAACGGTCCTAACTCTGTGACTACATTGCGAACATCTTTGGTATGACTACCGAGCTCAAGTCCAGAAATTGCATCAAGTTGCGCATGTAACGTATCGATACCAGATTGACCTGCACCTGAGGCAGCTTGGTAGGACGAGACGACCAATTCCTTAACTCCAAATGCGCGTTGTAGCGCACCTACAACCACAATCATGGACAAGGTCGTGCAATTAGGATTACTAACAATTCCACGCGGACGATTCTTAGTCTGTTCAGCATTTACTTCTGGGACAACGAGGGGAACATCCTTATCCATTCTGAATGCTCCACTGTTATCAACAACCACCGCGCCCTGTGCAGCAGCAATCGGTGCCCACTTGGCAGAAATTTCATCTGGCACATCGAACATTGCTACATCAACACCGGCAAACGAGTTTTCCGTCAGTTCTTCAACAACTACATCGACGCCACGGACTTGCAAAACTTTTCCAGCAGATCGGGCCGATGCTAGTAATTTGATCTCGCCCCACACATTTGGACGAGTAGAAAGTATGTCGAGCATGACGGTACCTACTGCGCCAGTGGCGCCAACGACAGCGAGAGTTGGTTTCTTTGACATATCTATCTACCTGTTCCGCCATAAACAATGGCCTGATCATCAGAATCTAAACCAAAAGCTGTATGCACAGCTTGTACTGCCTTTTGCGCCGCATCAGCGCGAGTCACAACTGAAATGCGGATTTCTGAAGTAGAAATCATCTCCACATTTACTCCTGCATCTGCGATTGCTTTAAAGAATTTGGCTGAGACACCAGGATGCGATCGCATGCCTGCACCTACAAGGGAGATTTTGGCGATGCTGTCATCCGTCACAATGTCTTCGAATCCAATAGATTTTTGGCTTTTTCGTAGCTGCAGCTCAGCTTTGGCGATATCTGCTCGGGGAACCGTGAAAGTGACGTCAGTCTTGGCTGTCCCGTGTGCACTGACGTTTTGCACGATCATGTCCATGTTGACGTCAGCATCGGCCACTGACTGAAAAATTGCTGCCGCAGTTCCGGGTCGGTCGGGAACTCCAATGACTGTTACCTTTGCGTCGCCAAGATCATGTGCTACACCGGCGATGATGGGCTGTTCCATAATTGCTCCTTGCTTGGACAATTTCTCAATTTGTGACTGATCACTGAGATCAGCAATAACAAAAGTCCCTTC
>CAESAJ010000031.1_pt1 | contig 9680 bp, 4 predicted proteins | sample 7263501 | NCBI WGS metagenome assembly CAESAJ01 (sample SAMEA6814084, study PRJEB35770) | uncultured Actinomycetes bacterium | biome: Freshwater; feature: Freshwater reservoir; material: water | place: Czech Republic | collected 2017-05-23 | depth 30m m
AGGTCAAAGTGGCCATGTCCACACAGTGCTGTGAGGATGACGGTCTCTTCTCCAGTTTCCTTAGCCTTGAGTGCCTCGCGGATAGCAAGTGCTATCGCGTGGGTTGGCTCCGGGGCAGGAACAATTCCTTCTGTTCGGGCGAACTGAACAGCTGCAGTGAAGCACTCGGTCTGAGGCACGGACTGGGCATCCATTAATCCAAGTTCGTAGATGTGAGAAATCAACGGCGCCATACCGTGATAGCGCAAACCACCTGCGTGAATTGGATCTGGAATGAAGTCCTTGCCCAAAGTGTGCATCTTCATCAGAGGTGTCATGCCTGCGGTATCACCGAAGTCGTATGCATAAACTCCGCGGGTAAGCGATGGGCACGATGCCGGCTCAGCAGCCAAGATACGTGGATTCATCTTTCCTGCCATCTTCTCGCGCATGAACGGGAAGGAAAGTCCACCGAAGTTAGAACCACCGCCAGTACAGCCAACAATCAATGTTGGATCTTCGCCGGCCTTTGCCATTTGAAGCAGCGCTTCTTCACCAATGATTGTTTGGTGCATCAGAACGTGATTGAGAACTGAACCCAATGCGTATCGAACATTTTCATCCTGCACAGCAACTTCGACTGCTTCACTGATTGCAATGCCTAACGAGCCACTGCGATTCTTTGGATCGGCGCCTAGTGTGCGACCGGCGTTAGTGAGATTTGATGGCGACCGATGAATCACACCACCAAAAGCTTCAATCATTAAACGGCGATAGGGCTTTGCGTCATATGATGCTCCGACTTGGAAAACTTCACAGTCCAGGCCAAAAAGCGCACATGCAAAAGCAAGAGCGGTTCCCCATTGACCAGCACCAGTTTCAGTCGTCAGTTTTGTAATACCGTCTTTGGCGTTGTAGTAAGCCTGCGGAACAGCTGTGTTGGGTTTGTGTGAACCTGCAGGTGAGCCACCTTCGTACTTGTAATAGATATGTGCAGGAGTGTCGAGAGCTTTCTCTAAACGATGTGCCCGAAATAGCGGGCTTGGTCGCCATTGACGATAGACGTCAAGTACGCCACCAGGAATGTCGATGTATCGCTCTTGACTGACTTCCTGCATGATCAATTCCATAGGGAATAGCGGAGCAAAGTCTGCAGGACCTGCTGGCTCAAGAGTTCCTGGATGTAAAGCCGGAGGTGGTGGCGAGGGTAGGTCCGGCACAATGTTGTACCACTGCGTTGGCATCTCGTCCTCGGTCAAGGTGTATTTGTGGGTGCGAACGTCATCGCTGATCTTGCTCATTGTGCTCCTCTAGTGATCGGACCTTAGGGTAGTAGTAAACCGTATGGACGTTTGTCTAAATTACTGTGTGAAACGAGGTTAGCGAGTGACGCGACTTTTTGCCACAGATTTAGACGGAACCCTGCTCCAAAGTGATGGAACCCTGTCCGCTGAAAACCGCATGGCCATTCATGAGGCACAGAACGCTGGCATTGAGGTTGTTTTCGTCACTGGCCGGCCACCTCGGTGGATGCGCAACCTTGTCGAAATGACTGGCTTGGCTGGTCCCGCATTATGTGCCAATGGTGCTTTGTTGCTTGACCTTGCCACCCAGTCAATTATTAGTGCCCACATCATTGATCCGCAGGCTGGCAGCGAAATGCATGCGCGACTAAGCGCCATTGACCCCCAAATGAGTTTTGCGGTGGAACTTGCTAATGACGCTAATGACTTTGCAAGTGATCCAACGTATCGACCTCGATGGGAAACCCGCTCGCAGCCATTAACTATGTCGGTTCCTGAGATGTTCGAAACTGGCAAAGTGGTGAAGTTTTTGGCGCGACCTTCACACCTTGGGCAACAGGATGCCGACAAGATGCTCATCGAGGCCGCAGAACTTGCCGAAGGAATCGTCGATATCACACACTCGGACATCAATGATTTACTCATCGAAATGAGCGCTTTGGGTATCAACAAAGGTTCAGGACTAGCCGCACATGCCAAAGAACTTGGTTTAGATCAATCGCATGTTGCGGCTGTGGGGGACATGCCTAATGACGTTCCCATGATCACCTGGGCTGGACGTGGCGCCGCCGTAGCTAATGCCCATCAATGGGTCAAAGACGTTGCCGATGAGCATTTACCGAGCAATGACGACCATGGTGTCGCTGAATTTCTTGCTCGAATAATGACTTAGTTGCTTCTGCTGATTCGTAGATGTGCCAGCCACTGGTCGGCATCGGAAAAAGCCGCATCACTAACTGTGGTGCGCACTACAGTTCCTTGGGTGTTGTGACGCGCATAAGAACCTAAGAATTTCACATCTGCACAAATTCGGTGCAGCCCTTTCATGGCCTCACCAACTCGCTCGTCGTTAATGTGACCTTCGAAATCAATGGAGAAGAAGTAATCGCCAAGCTGCTTCTTGGTTGGTCTGGATTCAATCCGTGTCAGATTAACTCCACGAACAGCAAACTCTGTCAAAATTTCAAGCAAGGCACCGGGATGATCGTCTCTGATAAAAAGCGACACAGTTGTTTTGTCATTACCAGTACTGGAATTTGTGTGTCCAGCCTGCCGAACCAAAATGAAGCGGGTCCACGCGGACTCGTTATCTCCAATATTCTCAAGGAGAATCTCAAGTCCGTAATGCTGCGCAGCAACTGATGAACAAATCACAGCGTCGTAATTGGCATCAGCCGTTAAGCCCTCTGCCGCAGCGGCGGTAGACATGGCTGGAAGTACTTGAGCATGTGGCAAGTTTTCGTGGAGCCATTGTGCACACTGTGCTTGGGCATGTGGATGCGTCGCAACTCGGGTGATATCCGCGATGGTTTTTCCGGGCCGAGCCAGTAGCGCAAAGGTGACGGGTATAGCTACTTCGTCAACGATTTCTAGGGAGGTGCCATGACTGAGGTCATCCAGAGTGGCTGCGACAGAGCCTTCGACAGAATTCTCGATTGGCACTAAAGCCCCGGTCACTTGACCAGAGCGCACTAGTTCAAGCGCCTGCGGAACAGTAGCTGAAGCAATCAGAGTGCCAGTCTTGCTAATTTCCAGCGAAAGTAGCGCGGCCTCGGTAAAGGTTCCGCGCGGTCCTAAATATGCGTACGAATCAGTCATTGCTCCTCAAGGCTATTGGGTTCTGGCACAGCCTCAAAAACGCGCGCAAATTGAAAACCACCTTGTGGATAAGCCTAAAAGTACTTGTTTGACTCCCGCTCAGGAATTACCGTGAGAACTGTTCAGGCGTCATCGCATCCCCCGTCGATGGCGCTTGAACAACTTTTGCTCGCCTGCGCGCTAGCGAGCTATTGGTGCGTAATGATGTTTAGGTGAAATCGACTGTATATCGACGCGGACCTGATGGGTCAATAGTCGGTATTCCGGAATCTGAATCGCGAGATCGCAGACCTAGCGGACGAACGAAATCGCCATCAAAACTAAAGGTTAAGAAGCCACCGATACTCACAGGTAGCCTGCCAAAACGGCCTTCAGCAAAAACTCCGATTCCCCGCAAAAACCGTACAGCCAGACCACTGAGTGGGTTAGGTTCAAAACTTCGCCAATCGGTTCACCTGCTTCGAGCTGTTGTCATTGGTTACCTAGTCTTTTATGTGCTCTTAGGCGCCTGGTTTAGTTCAGCCTTAACGAAGACTCAAGCAACTCCGCAAAAACCAATTGCAGATACGCGTGGCACAAATTGGCTCCTCGTTGGTTCAGACAGTCGAAAAGGACTCACACTAAAAGAGCAACATCAACTGCACACCGGCGCTGATGAAGGCGCCCAGCGAACTGATGTCATCATGGTGCTGCATTTTGGTTCTGGCGGTTCTCCAACTTTGCTGAGTTTGCCACGAGATTCCTATGTCACGATTCCAAGCCATGTTTCCTTAGATGGCACAAACGTGGCAAAGAAGAAAAACAAAATTAATGCTGCGTATTCCTTTGGGGGCGCGCCGCTACTGGTTGCAACTGTTGAGGCAAATACTGGATTACATATTGACCATTACATGGAGATTGGATTCGTTGGCGTTCGCGATGTCACAAATGCAGTTAAAGGTGTCAACATCTGTGTGCCACAGAAATATAACGACAAGAATTCAGGACTCAAAGTCAACAAGGGGTGCCAGGTTATGAATGGCAAAACCGCGCTTGCCTACGTGCGCATGCGCTATGCCGATCCCACTGGCGATATTGGTCGCATTCAACGACAACAACAATTCCTGGCTGCTTTAGTTCACAAGGTAGCAACGGTTAAGGTCATGGCTAATCCACTGCGCATGGTCTATGTGGCCAAAGCTGGCAGTGACTCGGTCATAGTTGGTTCAGGCGACGGTCTTATTGATATGGCTCGCCTTGGGTTAGCCATGCGTTCGCTCTCGGGCGGAAAAGCCAACGTGGCAACTGTGCCGCTGTCCAACCCTGATGCCAGCAGCCCAGTGGGCTCAGTTGTGCTTTGGGACAAGGACAAAGCCGCGTCCTTATTTGAGTCTTTGGGAGCCAAGTAACAGCACCAACCTGAGGTCTAATTTGCCTTGGGCGGGGTCAGTTGTTGCCTAATAACGCCAAGCAATCTCGCCTTTTTGGCTGTTATCTCATAGGATTTGGCGAGAACTCAATGAGGAGACAAATGTTTGCACTTGTTCACCACGCCGCTACTGAAGTAACAGTTACCGGCGCAAATTACTCAACCGTTCTGATTGTTGCTGGGATTGCACTTTCTGCACTCGTAGTGGCCCTGATTTTGGTGCGACAGGTTCTGTCCGCTGACGAAGGCACTGACAACATGAAGAAAATCGCATCTGCTATTCAAGAAGGTGCCTCGGCATATTTGAATAGGCAGTTTAAAACGCTTGCCGTTTTCGTTGTCCTTGTCTTTTTCGTTTTGTTCCTATTGCCTGCTGATTCAAGTTCCGAGCGCATGGGTCGTTCGATCTTTTTCGTTGTCGGCGCAGTGTTTTCTGGCGTGACTGGCTACATGGGTATGTGGCTTGCAGTTCGCGGAAATGTTCGCGTAGCTGCTGCGGCTAACACCAGTGGCGAGAATGCTGCAATGCGCATTGCATTCCGCACTGGCGGTGTCGCAGGTATGTTCACAGTTGGCCTAGGTCTACTGGGTGCCGCCATTGTTGTATTGATTTATAAGGCGCAAGCGCCACACGTACTTGAAGGCTTCGGCTTTGGCGCTGCATTACTTGCAATGTTCATGCGTGTTGGTGGTGGTATTTTCACGAAGGCTGCCGACGTTGGCGCGGACCTAGTTGGAAAGGTCGAGCAAGGCATTCCCGAGGACGATCCTCGTAACGCCGCAACTATCGCAGACAACGTTGGAGACAACGTCGGTGACTGTGCAGGTATGGCAGCTGATTTGTTCGAGTCCTATGCCGTGACTTTGGTGGCAGCTTTGATTTTGGGTAAGGCCGCATTTGGTGACATTGGTTTGGTATTCCCACTCGTAGTTCCTGCAATTGGTGTTCTCACAGCAGTTGTTGGCATTTACGCTGTTGCGCCTCGACCAGGTGACCGTTCCGGAATGAGTGCCATCAACCGAGGGTTCTTCATTTCCGCGTTAATTTCTGCGGTTTTGGTATTTGGTGCTACGAAGTACTTCCTGCCATCAACGCTTGCCGGTCTTGAAGGCATTGATGCTGCAGCTGTGCATGGATCATCAACTGCTAACCCGCAAACTTTGGCAGTACTTGCCGTTCTTATCGGTATTGCATTAGCAGCTGCTATCCAGCAACTCACCGGCTACTTCACTGAGACAAATCGTCGTCCAGTAGACGATGTTTCCAAGTCGTCTTTGACCGGCGCGGCAACAGTAATCCTGGCTGGTATTTCACTTGGTTTGGAATCTGCTGTGTACTCAGCGCTACTTATTGGTGCTGCTGTGTTCTCTGCGTATGCACTTGGTGGTGGTTCGGTACTGCTTGGACTGTTTGCAATCGCACTCGCTGGAACTGGTCTACTCACAACTGTGGGTGTAATTGTGTCGATGGATACCTTCGGGCCGGTTTCGGATAATGCCCAGGGCATTGCCGAAATGTCTAAGGACGTTCATGGCGAAGGTTCACAGGTTCTTACTAACTTGGACGCCGTGGGCAATACCACCAAAGCAATCACCAAGGGAATCGCTATCGCTACTGCGGTTCTGGCGGCAACTGCGTTGTTCGGTTCATTCCGAGATGCTGTCACAGGTGCAGCTGCAGGTGTGGCAAACGCAGCTCCGGAATTTGCTGGCGTTCTTGATGTGGCAAATCCAAAGAATTTGGTGGGCTTGCTCATTGGTTCGGCCGTGGTGTTCTTGTTCAGTGGACTAGCCATCAGCGCAGTATCACGCGCAGCGGGCGCCGTGATCTTCGAAGTGCGTCGCCAATTCCGTGATCACCCAGGAATTATGGCCGGAACCGAACTTCCTGAATACGGCAAGGTTGTTGACATTGTGACTCGGGATTCACTTCGTGAATTAGCAACGCCGGGCCTTCTGGCAGTTCTGACGCCTATAGCCGTTGGATTTGGTCTGGGCATTGGCTCGCTGGGGGCATACCTGGCAGGCACAATTGCTACCGGCACGCTCATGGCTGTGTTCTTGTCCAACTCTGGTGGGGCATGGGATAACGCTAAGAAGTTTGTTGAGGATGGTCACTTTGGTGGCAAGGGATCGGCTGCTCACGAAGCCACAGTCATCGGTGACACAGTCGGCGATCCATTCAAAGACACAGCAGGTCCTGCTATCAATCCATTGATTAAGGTCATGAATTTGGTTGCTCTATTGATTTCTCCTGCCGTTGTAAAGATGCAATTGGATGGACAAACTGGTGCACGACTGGGTATCGCTGCTGCTGCAGTAGCCATTGTTGTCGTTGCAATTGTGATCTCCAAGCGTCGACCTATCGCAGTGGGCGATGTCGCCTAATTTCGGGTAACAAGAACAAAAAAGAAAAGGTTTGGGATTTTTCCCAAACCTTTTCTTTTGCCCAAAAGTCCAACTAAATAAAGGTCTTTCGCACGGTTTGCTCGATCTATCGGCGTGGCTACATTTGACAAGGCATGGTGGTAATAAGGCACACTTCACGCAGTAAGCGACTTTCGCTTCCATATATATGTCAAGCGCGCGAGAGGAACTCTGGGTGGCACCGATAAACCGTTTGGTCATTGTCGAATCTCCGGCAAAAGCCAAGACCATTCAGAAGTATCTCGGTCCCGAGTATGTTGTCGAGGCCAGCGTGGGCCACGTACGCGACCTACCAGAACGCGCCATTGATGTGCCGGCTGAAATTAAAAAACAGCCTTGGGGCCGCATGGCCATTGACGTCACCGATGACTTCACTCCCTATTACGTGGTTAGTGCTAAGAAGAAAGACAAAGTAGCTGAACTCAAGCGCAAATTAGCCGATGCGGACGAATTGTTGTTGGCAACGGACGAGGACCGCGAAGGCGAAGCCATTGCTTGGCACCTGCTGGAAATCCTGCGGCCCAAAGTTCCCGTCAAACGCATGGTATTTCACGAAATCACTCCGGAAGCTATTCGCCTAGCAGCCGAAACTACTCGTGATCTGGACATGCAGCTTGTCGATGCCCAAGAAACCCGGCGACTGATTGACCGGCTTTATGGCTTTGAAGTATCGCCAGTGCTGTGGCGCAAAGTTCAGGCTGGCCTTTCGGCAGGCCGGGTTCAGTCAGTTGCAACTCGACTCATTGTGGAACGTGAGCGCGAACGCATTGCATTTAGAAGTGCTTCTTATTGGGACATTGATGCGGTGTTTGATCCAAGTTCGTTCAACGCCAGCCTGGTTGCACTCGATGGTGTTCGAGTCGCAACAGGTAAAGATTTTGACTCCCGCGCGGTCTTGACAGAAAAAGCAGTCGTTCATCTGGATGAGACTAAGGCGCGCGAGTTATGTTCGTCGCTAGCCAATACTGAATTCTCAGTTCGCAAGGTTGATGACAAGGCCTACACCAATCGACCAAAGGCTCCGTTCATGACTTCCACGTTGCAACAGGCTGCTTCTGGGCGCCTGAAGTGGGGCGCGCAACGTACTATGCGTGTGGCGCAATCATTGTATGAACGTGGATACATCACCTATATGCGTACTGACAGCACGACTCTTTCTGAAACCGCAATCAATGCAGCGCGCACACAAGCGGCATCGCTATATGGTTCTGACCATGTGCCCGATGCGCCGCGACGTTATGACCGCAAAGTTAAGAATGCTCAAGAAGCACACGAAGCGATCCGCCCTGCTGGAGATGTGTTTCGCACGCCGGCAGAGGTTGCGGGCGAACTCGTTGGTGACGAGTTCGCGCTGTATGACTTGATTTGGAAGCGGACTGTTGCCAGCCAGATGGCTGATGCCCGAGGCACCACGGCAACGATTCGCGTTGGTGGAGTTTCCGCTGATGGCCGTGACGCCGAGTTCACGGCAAGTGGAACCGTCATCACATTCCGTGGGCACCTTGCCGCGTATGACGATATAGACGAGGAAAAGAGTGACGAAGAAAAGCCGGGCCGCCTACCAAATCTTTCAGTTGGCGATGCAGTAACTCCTTTGTCGCTAGAGCCTTCGGGTCACAACACAAACCCACCGGCTCGTTATACCGAAGCGACATTGGTACAAGAACTTGAACGCTTGGGCATTGGTCGCCCATCCACCTATGCAGCAACAGTTAGCCGCATCATTGACCAGGGATATGTCTGGAAGCGAGGCAGTGCGCTGGTGCCGCACTTCTTGGCGTTCACTGTCACGCGTCTCATGGAAGAAAACTTCGGACCGCTGGTGGACTATGCCTTCACTGCGTCACTGGAAGAAATTCTTGACGAGGTTGCAACAGGTCAAACTCAAAGCCTTGCCGTGCTTAAGCGTTTCTATTTTGGCGACAGCGATGCCGAGCACCTTTTCCCAGGGCTAGCACCACTGGTCTCTGTGTTTGGCGATATCGATGCTCGTGCGATGGCGTCAATTCCCATCGAAGGCCATGACGCCATTATTCGAGTTGGTAAATATGGTCCCTACCTCGAACTTGGGGACAAGCGTGCAAATATCCCAACGGATATCGCTCCCGACGAATTGAATGCTGAAAAAGCTGAAGAACTGATGAATGCTCCTTCGGGTGAACGCGAGCTCGGCAATGATCCAGATACTGGAAACATGATTCTTGCCAAGACCGGTCGGTATGGACCGTATTTCACTGAAGTGCTGCCGGAAACTGCGAAGAAGTCCGAGAAGCCAAGAACTGCCTCGCTGTTTAGCACCATGGAGCACGAAAGTGTGACTTTGGACGACGCGTTGCGAATGATGTCACTTCCCAGAGTCGTGGGGATCGAACCCGAAGAAGGAATTGAAATCACGTCGCAAAATGGTCGATACGGACCGTACTTGCTTAAAGGAAAAGATTCGCGCACATTACCTGACGAAGAATCAATTTTTACCTGCACACTCGAGCAGGCACTTGAACTTTTCGCCCAACCTAAGGTTCGTCGCGGCCGCGGCCAGGCTGCTGGTCCACTCAAAGTTGTCGGAATTGACCCGTCGACTAACAAAGAAGTAGTAGTGCGCGAAGGCAAGTTTGGTATTTACATCACTGATGGTGAAGTTAATGCTTCACTTCGTGGTGGCGACTCAGTGGAAACAATTTCGATTGAACGGGCCTCAGATTTGTTGGCAGAGCGACGTGCCGCTGGACCTTCACCCAAGAAGG
>CAESAJ010000032.1_pt1 | contig 9636 bp, 6 predicted proteins | sample 7263501 | NCBI WGS metagenome assembly CAESAJ01 (sample SAMEA6814084, study PRJEB35770) | uncultured Actinomycetes bacterium | biome: Freshwater; feature: Freshwater reservoir; material: water | place: Czech Republic | collected 2017-05-23 | depth 30m m
TCCCCAACTTGGGCTCAAGGTAGCGGCCAATAGGGCACGGATGCTAAAAGCGTTAGGACCACCCAGTTGCAAATACTCAGGCAGGATATCTGGAGTATTGACAAAGAAGTTTGGGCGCATGAAGGGCGAAGCAAAGCCACTGAGCTCGGTCAGGTAATCGATGAGCTCTTGCTTAGTGTTTCGCCAAGTGAAATATGTGTAACTTTGATGGAAGCCAATTTCACCCAAAGTCCGCATCATCGCGGGCCGGGTAAATGCTTCGGCAAGGAAGATGACATCCGGGTCAGTGGCGTTGATATCGGCGATAAGCCATTCCCAAAAAGGCACTGGCTTGGTGTGTGGGTTATCTACTCGAAAGATTCTGACACCCAGATTCATCCAAAATCGCACAATCCGTGATACTTCAGCACGAATACCTTCAGGGTCGTTGTCAAAGTTGATGGGGTAAATGTCTTGGTATTTCTTTGGCGGGTTCTCGGCGTATGCGATTGTTCCATCGGCACGCGTGGTAAACCATTCTGGATGTGACTTCACCCATGGATGATCGGGGCTGGCTTGTAGCGCGAGGTCCAGTGCAATTTCAATTCCCAATGCCTGGGCCTGTTGAACAAAAGAAACAAAATCTTTTTTTGTTCCTAAGTCAGGATGAATGGCATCGTGACCACCGGATGTGCTACCAATGGCCCACGGCGATCCTGGATTATCTTTGCCTGGCGTCAGCGAGTTGTTGGGACCTTTTCGAAATGTTGTACCGATGGGATGTATGGGAGGCAGATAGACAACGTCAAATCCCATGTTGGCAACAGCAGGTAACCGCTTGGCGGCAGTTTTAAAAGTACCGCTGACCCACGAGCCATCTTTCTTTTGAACGGCACCTTCAGAGCGTGGAAAGAATTCATACCAACTTCCGTAGAGCGCTCGGACGCGATCGACTTTTACTGGGAATGGGCCGTAGCTGCTGACGAACTCACGAATGGGATTGCGAAGTAACACTTCACGTGTTTCTGGAAGTTCAATGGCATGTTGTTTATGTTCGGTGCTTACCGAAGTATCTAGAAGTAATTCTTTCAACGCATTCAGAGTTGACTGGTCGCCACCATTAGTTGAGCTGGCCATGCGCTCGAGCAGAAGCACACCTTCTGCGAATTCCAGTTCAACGTCGACATTGGCGGGAACCTTGACATGGATGTGGTGTAGCCACGTTCCAACAACATCGCTCCAGGCATCAATTCGGTAGTTCCAATGCCCGGGCAAACTGAAACTAACTGTGGCTTCAAATCGATCAGTTCCTGGTTCGTGACACACCATAGGGATGGCTGGCAATTCGCGTCCACTGGGATCTGTCAGGATGACCTGCGCAGCGACATTATCGTGACCCTCGCGAAATACCGTGGCGCTGATCGTCAGTTCTTCACCAACAACTGCCTTGGCAGGGCGTTTTCCACCACTGACAATGGGCCAGACATCGAGCACTGGAATTCTTCCAATTGTGGGCACAAAGTGATCTTGGTGGCTGTCTGCACCAAGATCTAGTGGCTCTTGACTATTGGAATATGTCACGTCTTAACCGTAGCGGAGTCCTAGTGCGCACATGCTGTTCCAGAATTAGAGCTTTGCATCCCTGCGAGTGACCATCCACAGCGCGGTAGACCATGGCATGAGAGTGACGATGGTGCCCGAGGCAGTGGGTTCTTCGTTTGTCCAGTCGCCTTCGTCGGCAGTATTGAACTGAAGGACATACTCATCTCCAAAGTGGCCAGATGGCAGAGTCACCTCAATTGAAGCATCACTGGAGTTAAGGAACCAGTAAAAACCATTGTCGACCATGTCGTGACTCTCAATAGTAGAAACCGCACCCGCGAGATACATGCCTAATGCTCGAGTATCGGGCGAATCCCAATCTGATTGAGTGAACTCGCTGGAGTCTGCTCGCAGCCATGCAATATCAGGGACGTTGACTAACTCTACTTTTTCACCAGTAAGAAAACGATCTCGCTGGAAGACTCTGTGTTCACGACGGATCTTTGTAAGCAGCGAAGTGAAATTGAAGAGTGATTGTTGCCAATCGTCTACAGCCCAGGACAGCCATGAAATTTCGTTATCTTGGCAGTACGCGTTGTTGTTACCGGATTGCGTCTTGCCAATCTCATCACCGGCAACCAACATCGGTATTCCTGCGCTCAGTACGGTTGTTGCTAATAGGTTTCGAATCTGACGTTGCCTATGTCGCAAAATTTCAGGATCAAGAGTCTCGCCTTCGACTCCACAATTCCACGAACGGTTGTTCTCGGTACCATCTCGGCCATCTTCACGGTTGGCCAAGTTGTGTTTTGCGTTGTACGACACCACGTCACGAAGTGTGAATCCATCATGTGCGGTGATGAAATTGATTGAGGCATGTGTTCCGCCAGTGTGGGCCCAATACACATCACCTGAGCCAGTGAGGCGCCACCCAAGTTCGGCAACTCCAGAGCTTTGACCGCGCCAAAAATCTCTCACGCAATCTCGAAACTGGTCATTCCATTCACTCCATGGATCAGGGAATGACCCCAACTGATAGCCCGCGTCCCCAACATCCCAAGGCTCGGCAATTAGCTTGACGCTGCGCAGCAATGGGTCCTGGGCAATCGCTGAAACCAGAGGCCCTGTGATGTCAGGGACATGGTCACTATTACGGGTGAGGGCGGTGGCCAAATCGAACCGAAAGCCATCAACATGCATCTCTGACACCCAATAGCGCAACGAATCCATAATCAATCGCAGCGTTTGGGGGTTTCCTGCGCGCACAGTATTTCCGCATCCAGTTGAATCCCAATAGCTGCGACCTTCATCGGACAGGTGATAGTAGCAAGCGTTATCGATACCACGAAGTGAAAGTGTTGGGCCAAATTCATTTCCCTCGGCCGTGTGGTTGTAGACCACATCAAGAATGACTTCAAGCCCGGCTCGATGAAAAGCCTTGATCATGTCCTTAAATTCCCGAACTTGTTGCCCATGTGATCCACTCGAAGAATAGCCTGCATGTGGTGCAAAGAAGGCGATGGTGTTGTAACCCCAATAGTTAGACAAGCCTTGGCCTAGTAAAAACGTTTCGGAGACGAAATGTTGCACTGGTAGTAGTTCAACAGTTGTGACCCCTAGTTTTGTCAGATGTTGAAGAATCGCAGGATGCGCCATTCCTGCATAAGTTCCGCGAACGTCTTGCGGAATTTCTGGATGTAATTGGGTGAGGCCACGCAGGTGCGTTTCATAAATAATTGTTTCGTTGAAGGCAACATCAGGTGGGCAATCATCTTCCCAGTCATAACTTGTGTCGATGACAACACTGTGCGGTACAAAGTTTGCACTGTCTTTGTCGTTAAAGATGAGATCATCGCCACCAACGTGGCCAAAAATTGATTCGTCCAGAATCAAACTGCCACTCACAGCTTTGGCATAAGGATCTAACAATAATTTCGCTGGATTAAATCGTTGGCCTGATTCTGGTTGCCACGTTCCATGTACTCGGAATCCGTATTCTTGGCCTGCCTTTAAACCGGGCACAAAAATGTGGAACACGCCTTTGGTGTGGCCTTTGAGATCGAGATTGTGGTGACTCCCATCTGAATCAAAAAGACATAACTCCACTCGGTCGGCCTCGGGTGCCCAGATCGCGAAGTTAGTGCCTTCGTTGAAAAGGGTGGCGCCTAGAGGCTCAGGTTGCCCAAGTTGGACCACAACGAACCTCGAATTCATCTCAAACGTGCGTCATTGCTAACCGCAATCGGGTATTGATCGCACGTTTCCCGTTCCTCTATTGTGTCGCACGCTCTTATTGGTGCGCAGGGGCGCACTAGTCTGGAGATGTGACGTCATTTGTGCAGCTTCTTCAACACGACCGAGTGGCATTGATTCAGTTGGATCGACCCAAGATGAATGTCTTGTCTCGTCAGATGCAAGATGACATTGCGCAAGTATGCGCAGAAGTCACCAAGAATCCGCGAACACGCGCAGTTGTGTTCTGGGGCGGCGATCACAATTTTGCCGCAGGCGCAGATGTGAAAGAAATGGTGCATTGGGATCTTGCTACCGCGCGAGCCCAAGCACCTGGCTTACATTCCGCCTTTGATGCGGTGGCCGCACTTGAAGTGCCAACTATCGCAGCTATCACCGGGTACGCATTAGGTGGCGGATGCGAGCTTGCGCTTGCATGTGACATGCGAATCGCAGCAGAGAATGCAACCTTGGGTCAGCCTGAGATTCTTTTGGGAATAATTCCTGGCGCCGGCGGAACGCAACGGCTGTCGCGACTTGTTGGACCCTCACAAGCGAAAGATTTAATCTTCACTGGACGATTTGTACTGGCACCAGAGGCGCTAGAAATGGGACTGGTGAATGAAGTTGTTGCCCCAGATCGAGTATTGGCCCGCGCGATGGAACTTGCAGCCCGACTTTCATTTGGCCCTAAACACGCTATGGCAGCTGCAAAGAAAGCTATCGACGTTGGCCTCGGCCTGGAATTGGCCCAGGGACTTGAATTAGAGCAGCAGCTTTTTGCCGAGTTATTTGGGACAACTGACCAGGTCACCGGAATGCAGTCATTCATAGAACACGGTCCTGGCAAAGCCGAATTTGAATAACGGTCGTCAGCATCGCTAGTCCTGAAATTTTCTCCGGAGCATTCCCACGTGTCTGTGACACTGAACACCTTCGCTCTGGTCAAGCCACCTCTGCCGTGGCGTTAAGTCCACATTTGTGTAAAGTTGAAGCAATCTCAAGGAGCACACATGAATATCTGCGTCTGCGTTAAGCAGGTTCCCGACAGTTGGGCAGAAAAGAAATTGCAGGATTCTGACAGCACTTTGGATCGTGCTAGCGCCGATCGTGTTGTCAATGAATTGGATGAGTACGCGGTTGAAGAAGCGCTTCGACTGGTGGAAGCGCAAGGCGGGGAAGTAACCATTCTTTCTATGGGTCCTGATGCTGCAGTCGATAGTGTGCGCAAGGCAATTTCAATGGGAGCTCACTCAGGAATCCTGGTAACCGATGACGCACTTCATGGCTCTGATGCCGTGGCTACATCGCTGGTTCTTGCCAAAGTACTTGAGAACCGCAATTTTGACCTCATCATTTTTGGCTGTGAATCTACTGACGCCCGCATGAGTGTTGTTCCTGCGATGGTTGCCGCTCGCCTAGGTCTACCTCAGATGACGTTCGCATCCAAAGTTGATGTGGACGGTGATAACTTGACCATTGCTCGAGTCACAGATTATGGCTATGACGAAGTCTCCTCAAAAATTCCAGCTGTGGTGTCAGTTGTAGAAAAAATTAATGAGCCACGCTATCCATCGTTTAAGAACATCATGGCTGCCAAGAAGGCGCCGATGGAGACGCTGAACTTATCTGACATTGGTGTAGCTGCTGGCGAAGTAGGCCAGACAAGTGCTTGGTCTGTTGTCGCAGATTTTGCACAACGTCCACCGAAAGCTGCCGGCACTGTTGTCTCTGATGAAGGTGCTGGAGCAGAAAAAATCGAAGAATTCCTCGTCTCGCGCAAGTTTGTCTAGGAGATAGTTATGGCTGAAGTATTTGTGCTCGTTGAGCATTCCGAAGGTGAAATAAAGAAAGTATCGCTTGAATTGCTAGCGATGGCTCGAGGTATTGGCTCTGCGTCGGCTGTGGTTGCTGGTTCGGGTGCTGCGTCCTTTGTGGAAACGCTTAAGGCCCATGGTGCTGATGTCATTTATGTCGCCGACGATGGGCTCTTTGATGATCATGTTGTGGTTCCCAAAGTAGAACTTCTAGCTGACTTGGTAACAAAGAAGTCTCCGGTTGCAGTGCTTGTGCCATCTTCGGCAGAAGGCAAAGAAATTGCAGGACGTTTGGCAATTGCTATTGGATCGGGAATTATCACTGACGCAGTAGCTGTGTCCGCCGATCTCATCGCCACCCAAAACGTGTTTGGTGGTGCCACCATCGTGCATTCGAAAGTTTCACATGGCACACCAATAATTACCGTTCGACCAAACTCCATTGCAGTGTCCGACACAGCTGGAACAGGTACCCGCGAGGATGTCGAAATTGCAATCAGTGACGCAGCCCGTTTAACAAAGGTAAACAAGAAAGTGGCGGTGCAAAAGAGTGGTCGTCCAGAACTTTCGGAAGCAGCCATTGTGGTTTCTGGCGGCCGTGGGGTAGGCAACGAAGAAGGTTTCTCAAAGGTCATTGAGCCATTGGCAGATGCTCTGGGCGCAGCTGTGGGTGCATCGCGCGCGGCCACTGATGCCGGTTGGTACCCGCATCAATTCCAAGTCGGACAAACTGGCAAAACCGTATCGCCACAGTTGTATATGGCAAACGGTATCTCGGGAGCAATCCAGCATCGAGCCGGCATGCAAACGTCAAAGACTGTCATCGTGGTCAACAAAGACCCTGAGGCACCGATTTTTGACTTAGCTGATTTTGGTGTCGTTGGCGATCTTCACTCAGTTTTGCCAGACCTGACAATTCGCCTCAATCAAAAGAAATAGCTAACGACATAGCCTGCGACACTGCGATGCAGCACCGTGGGTTTGATGTGTGGTTGATAGTGTCGAACTGCCATGGCTAATTCAGACAACTACGACGTCGCAATCATTGGCGCAGGCCTAGCTGGTACCGCAATCGCCCGTCACATAAGTGGCTCCAATGCTCGCATCATTGTCATCGATGCCGGTAATGATGTTGGGCAAGGTGCAAGTAGTGCGACCTCAGGTATTTGGCACACTGGCTTCGACACATTACCCAGTTCACCGTTATCAATGTTGGTCAAACGTGGCTATCTCATGTTGCAAGAGTATGCATTCCGGGCAAATATCCCCATTGAGAAAACCGGATCCATCGCTGTGGCATGGGGTGATGATGAGATTGCGATGCTCACTGAAATGGAGCGCAGAGCTCATCTCAATGGATTCACTAATGCTCGATTGCTCACCCAACAAGAAGTGCTTGACATTGAATACGCTTTGGGTCCCAATGTCGTTGCTGGGTTAGAAATTCCTGATGAAGGGCTAGTGTGTTCGTGGACCACAGCCCTAGCCTTTGCCACGCAAGCGAGAAACAATGATGTTGATTTTTGGTTTGGAGTCCGAGTAGCCGCAGCGCAACGTAGGCCAGATCTTTTGTGGCGCTTGACTATGAACTCGGGCGAAGAGATCGTGGCTAAATACGTTGTTAATGCAGCAGGCGTTTTCTGTGATGACGTTGATGCGATGTTCGGTCACGATGATTTCACTATTGTTCCGACCGTTGGCACTTATCTCACCTTCGATAAGTTATCGCGCCCGCTGTTCTCACACATCATTACGCCGGTACTCGGTGCTGTGGGTAGAGCGAGCATCAGCCCGACCATTTATGGAAATACTTCTATTGGCCCGGTGCTTCGAGCTTCTGCTAGCAAGACCGACTCTGAAGTTACTCCGGATGCAATAACTCAGCTCGTCGAGTTTGGTGAGTTTGCGGCGCCTCGACTGTTGGACTTTGAAGTAACTAGCATGCACGCGGGGAGTGTTCCGATTTCGAGTAAGAATGAAATGCATGTACAAGAACATTCAGCTCAAAGATATATCTGTGTTGGAGCTTTGGGAAGCAAGGGTCTGACTACTTGTATGGCAATTGCCGAGGAAGTATCGCGGCATCTGACTGCAATGGGATTTCAGGCTCGTCGGCCATTAGCGTCGACGATTCCAGTCATGCCAAATATTGGCGAACATTTTGTGCGACCTTATCAACGCCAAGAGTTCGCGCAATCGGCTGCTGGCTATGGGGACATCGTGTGTTTTTGCGAGCGGGTGACCAGAGCTGAGATTGAAGATGCTTTAGCCTCTGCCATCCCGCCTAATGATGTTGCTGGCATTATGCGCAGAACCCGAGCAACCATGGGACGATGCCAGGGCGCTGACTGCAGCGCACGGGTGCGAGACATGTTGAGTGCACCGCGATGAACCAGGTTGTTATAGCTGGTGGCGGCTATTCCGCGCTCACCTTGGCCTTGGAAATTCGGCGGTCACATGATTTGGGTGTCACGATCTGTGAGCGAGAACATGAACCCGATGCCACGTTAGAGGAACTTCGCGTCGAAGCTGCGATGGCTGGTGTTTCTTTCCTGACCGACACGATAGTTGTATCACTAACAAAGTTGCCGGATCGAAAAGTTGAAGTGAACACAATTGGAGTACGTGGACCGCAATCGATGCCGGCATCAGCAGTGGTCATTGCCACAGGTGCTCGCGAGCGAAGTGCAAGTGCTCGGTACATAGCTGGCGCACAAATTTCTGGTGTGATGACTGGTAGCGAAGTTGATCGGGCAGTAATCGCCGGGCATCATGACTTAGGTAGCAATGCCGTTGTACTTGGAGCGGACAAGCGTGCCTTTGAAAGTGTGAGGCAACTTCGCAAACTTGGAATTCGAACAAAATTTCTTGTCACGCCGTGGTCAACTCATCAAGTTTCTTGGTGGCGAAATCTGTGGAGTCGGATTCGTTATGTCCACGCGGTACGGACGAATACTTACATTACCCATATTCACGGAAGCACCGTTGTCTCAGGTGTAACTCTCACCCATCGTGATGGCCGCGAATCGAACTATGTCTGCGATGTTGTTGTAGTAACTGGTGATTGGATTTCCCAGTACGAAGTGGCATTGCGAAGCGGGTTGCTCATAGATCGTCAAACTAAGGGGCCGGCAATCGATACCGCTGGAAGAAGTTCTCGTCGTGGAGTCTTTGCTGTGGGCGCCGTTGTGCAGCCAACTGATGATGTGGAATTGACGAACATTTCAGCAACAGCCGAAGCAGTCGCCGAGTACGTCACCAAAGGTGTGTGGCCAGAAGCCATCACGATTGATTACGCTGCGCCAATTGATTGGATTGAACCAGCATTTTTAGGCAAGGGTCACCATGCCGAGTTTCCCGAATTCGTCGTGTGTGTGGGAATCGAGACAACTAAGCGAACTATTCAGGTGCGCCAGGACACTACGCTTTTGGCCGAATACCAGATTCCTGCGCAGCAGATGCAACCCGCTGTGCCATTTGTTATGTCTGGAAGTTGGATTGCAGAGGTTGACCCACAAGGCAGTGAAATCTCGATAAGGCTGGTCGGCTAGTTCGGGCTTAGACTAGGCAAGTTATGGCATATCTTGACCATGCGGCGACTACGCCGATGTTTCCTGAAGCTATCACTGCGATGAATCAATTGCTGGAATTACCAGGCAATCCATCGTCACAGCATGCTTCGGGTAGATTGGCACGCCGTCATGTGGAGCAAGCACGAGAGACCGTTGCCACATTCTTCGGTGCCCAACCCGCTGAGGTGGTATTTACTGCTGGTGGCACAGAGGCTAACAACATAGCGCTCAAAGGCATCGCCTGGTCAGAGCGCAAGAACGATGCGAGCAAACGACGGGTTGTTATAAGCGCAGTCGAGCACCATGCCATTCTTGATCCAGCACAATGGCTGGAAGACTTTGATGACTTCGTTGTCACATACATAGAGGTCGATGCGCAAGGCAGAGTTACGCCGCAGGCTTTGGCACGCGCTTTAGGGGATGACCCAAGTGACGTGGCCGTGGTGAGCGTCATGTTGGCCAACAATGAAGTGGGCACCATCAACGACATCGAA
>CAESAJ010000033.1_pt1 | contig 9338 bp, 8 predicted proteins | sample 7263501 | NCBI WGS metagenome assembly CAESAJ01 (sample SAMEA6814084, study PRJEB35770) | uncultured Actinomycetes bacterium | biome: Freshwater; feature: Freshwater reservoir; material: water | place: Czech Republic | collected 2017-05-23 | depth 30m m
AGTGCATCCAATCGGTCGACGCCCCGCGATGCAAGTCGCTCCAGACGCAGTTCCACTGGTGCCTGCACCACGATAACGGCGTCGAATTGCTGTGCCATGTTTTTCTCGACAAGTAGTGGAACGTCGTAAATCACAATGTCCTGTGGATCCAGTGTGTCTCGGATTTGCTTGCCTAAACGTGCAACTTCTGGATGAGTGAGCGCCTCAAGTTCAGCGAGTGCGCTTGGATCAGCAAAAACAATGCTTGCCAGGGCAGCACGATCAATTCCGCCATCGGCAGCTTTGATCGACTGCCCAAATCTTTCAACAACCAACGGCACAATTGGACTGTCTGCAGAAAGCACTTGGCGCGCAAGTTCATCCGCGTGGATTACCTGCGCGCCAAGATCGCCTAGTAGGTTGGCAAATGTGCTCTTACCAGAGCCAATGCCGCCCGTTACTGCGACGTACACGACTAGCTGTCGGTCTTGCCTAGTGAATCACGAAGTGCTTGAAGCGATTCATCATCGGCGAGAGTTCCATCCGTTGATGCTGGTTCGCCATAGGAAGTTGGGTTCTCTTCGCTACCGGCTTCCTCAGCCTTCTTTGAGTCAGAAACTTGAGCCTTGTGAGCTTCCCACTTAGCGTGAGCTTCAGCGTATTGACGTTCCCATACTGCCTTTTGCTCATCAAAACCTGGCAACCATTCATTGGTCTCCTGATCGAAGCCCTCTGGATAGATGTAGTTGCCGTTTTCATCAAACTGATTCATGCCATACAGGGATGCATCAAAGGTGTCATCAACTTCGACATCGTCATTTGCTTGACGCAATGACAATGAAATACGACGACGCTCGAGATCAATGTCGATGACTTTGACGAATACTGAATCGCCAACCTGCACAACCTGCTCTGGAATTTCTACATGACGACCCGAAAGCTCGGAAATGTGAACCAGGCCTTCAATGCCATCGCTGACACGAACAAATGCACCGAATGGCACAAGCTTGGTCACTTCACCTGGCACAACTTGACCCAACTGGTGGGTACGTGCGAAGTGCTGCCATGGATCTTCTTGTGTCGACTTCAAAGACAGCGAAACGCGTTCGCGCTCGAAATCAACTTCGAGAACTTCAACCGTGACTTCCTGGCCCACTTCGACAACCTTGGAAGGATGGTCAACGTGCTCCCATGACAATTCAGAAACGTGAACTAGACCGTCAACGCCACCAAGATCAACGAAAGCACCGAAGTTCACAATGCTGGAAACAACACCCTTACGAATTTGACCCTTTTCAAGTTGATTCAAGAAGCCATGACGAACCGCGCTCTGAGATTGCTCAAGGTAGGCACGACGTGAAAGCACCACATTGTTGCGGTTCTTATCAAGTTCAATAATTTTTGCTTCGATTTGCTTGCCAATGTATGGAGCAAGATCGCGCACTCGGCGCATCTCAACAAGCGATGCTGGCAGGAAGCCGCGAAGACCGATGTCCATAATCAGACCGCCCTTAACAACTTCAATGACAGTTCCGGTAACGACACCATCTTCTTCTTTGATCTTTTCAATGGAACCCCAAGCACGTTCGTACTGGGCACGCTTCTTGGAAAGAATCAGACGACCTTCTTTGTCTTCCTTTTGAAGAACAAGTGCTTCGATGCGATCTCCGACAGTAACGACCTCATTAGGGTCGATGTCGTGCTTGATGCTGAGTTCGCGGGAAGGAATGATGCCTTCGGTTTTGTAACCGATGTCTAGGAGAACCTCGTCGCGATCGACCTTCACCACGATGCCCTCGACGATGTCTCCGTCGTTGAATGGTTTGATGGTCAGATCAATTGCTGCAAGGAATTCTTCGGGTGACGAGAAATCGTCAATAGTGATTGATTTTTTGGTGTCAGAAGTGACAGTCATTAATGTGTTGCCTCGATGCGGATAGGAATAGTAGGTCTGCTGGCCCATCTAGCACGCTAGACCTGAGAATCTATGTCTATCCTCAGGCAGGACAGCCTTGATAAGAATAGGGATTGCAGTGACCATTGGTCAAAACGGGTAATACCTCGATTGGCTCCGCTTTCGCCCTAACATTGACGTTATGGCTCTTCCCCAGTCTGCCCTGGCTCGTTTGCGCACAAGTAACTGCCTTGTGGTTGTAAGTCTCTTGGTCCTAGCGAGTCTTACGTTCTCTGTGGGTCCAAGTCATGCCGCGGCCGCTAGCTGCACTGCAAAATCCCCAATATCAAAGTCCTACATCAAGAAGTGGGCCAAGGCTCACCACGCTAGCCGTTACCAAATTGTGGTCAAGGATCTCACTAGTGGGTGTAAGTACACCGCTGGAAAGCAGTCCACCACATACCCAACTGCTTCAACCATGAAACTTATGGTGGCGGTGCGGATCCTAGAACAAGTAACTAAAGATGAGCTGTCCTTATCTTCAGTCAAAGGTGATCTGGAAAAGATGATTCGTGTGAGCGACGATGCTGCAGCTCAGCGGCTATTTGAAAAAGTTGGCAGCGGCAAAGCCATCACGAGCATCGCTAAGCGTTTCAAACTCAAAAAGACCCGAAGCAGTTACTCCAAAGGTACGACTCAAACCACAGCAGCTGATCAAGCTAAGTTCTTCGAGGCAGTCATTGTCAATCGCCCAAAATCTTTAGGCGAACCTGAACATGAATTTCTGTTATCACTGCTCGATAGTGTCGTGGCATCTCAGCGCTGGGGTTTTGGTAGCGGCCTTCCTGATGGTTGGAGTGCGCGTGGCAAGAATGGTTGGTACCACACCAAGCTCACAGATGCACCACCAGTGAATAGAAGCCGCGTCAACACTATTGGCGTCATTTACGACAACAAGGATCAGCCCAGATGGGTAGTTGCGGCATTTTCAGATAATTGGGCCACCACGCCGCAAGGGATTGCTGCATGGAAAGCTCTCAACAAACGCATTGCGTCAAAGTTCGCCGGCAGTTGATGAGTTAGTGGGCCGCCTCGGTCCACGAACGACCGATTCCAACTGACACATCCAGTGGCACCGCAAGAGTGACAGCATTTTCCATAGCTGAACGCATGATGTCGCTCACCTGTTCCACTTCGCCAGGGGCAACTTCAACGATTAATTCATCATGTACTTGAAGGAGCAGCCTCGATTTCACTTTCGCATTCTTTAATTCAACGTGCACCTTCAACATCGCAACCTTGACTATGTCAGCGGCACTTCCTTGAATTGGAGCATTAAGCGCCATGCGTTCTGCCATGTCTCGCAATTGCCTATTATCGCTATTGAGATCAGGCAGATAGCGACGTCGGCCAAGAATAGATTCGGTGTAGCCCACCTTGCGGGCCTGGGCTACAACTGAACTTAGGTAGTCCCGCACTTCACCAAAGCGCTCAAAGTAGGTATTCATAAGACCGCGAGCGGACTCATTCGAAATGCCTAGTTGCTGAGCAAGTCCAAAAGCTGAAAGTCCATAAGCCAAGCCATACGACATAGCTTTAATCTGCCGGCGCATCTCCGGAGTGACTTCTGTGGGGGCAACACCAAATACTTGCGAACCCACGGTCGTATGCAGGTCCTCGCCAGAGTTCAGCGCCGCAATAAGTGCATCATCTTGTGACAAGTGCGCCATGACTCGCATTTCGATCTGACTGTAATCAGCAGTTATAAGAGTTTCAAATCCTTCACCCACAACAAAGGCATCACGGATGCGGCCACCTTCTTCGGTGCGAATCGGAATGTTCTGAAGATTTGGATCGGTACTCGACAGGCGACCTGTTGCGGCAATTAATTGGTTAAAAGACGTGTGAATCCGAGCATCATCTGCAACACAACTGAGCAGTCCAGTGACTGTTTGTCGTAACTTGCTGACCTCGCGGTAGCGCAGAATCGCAATAAGTAGATCATCGTCTGGGACTTTCACCAGTAGTGACTGCAAAGCCTCGGCATCAGTGGTGTAGCCAGTCTTGATCTTCTTAGTTTTTGGCAAGCCCCGCTCTTCAAACAACACTTCTTGTAATTGTTTTGGAGAACCAAGATTGAACTCATGCCCCACTGTGGTGTGAGCCAGTTTCACTGCGGCATTAGCGTCATCATCAAACGACGTTTCAAGTTTCTTGAGCCCAACAACATCTACCGCAATACCAGCGGCCTCCATTTGAGCGAGCACCAAAATGAGAGGCAATTCAATGTCAGCCATCAATGCAGTGGCACCACGATCAGCCAACTCGCGGCCAAGCACATCGGATAAGTCCAATGTCGCACGAGCCTGAAGCGCAAGTAAGTCTCCAGAAACCTCTGCGGCAAACAATGTTCCCGCATCCTTAGCCTGTTCTGGTAGCTCCAAAGTTGTATGGAGATAACGCTGAACTAAATCACTCAAGGCAAACGATCGCGTGCCAGGCGAAGCCAAGTAGGCCGCAACGGCAGTGTCGTGCACCAGACCCGCAAGGACAACACCTTCGGCTAGCAAGGCAAGCGCAGGGCCTTTAGCATCATGAATGATTTTCGGGGATTGGCTGGCACACCATTGTGCAGCGACCTTTTGAACCGAAGCCCATTGCGCCCAAACCGAGTCGCCATTTCCTGCCACCCATGCCGCATGAGAAATAGTTCCGGTTCCGCGTCCCCATGAACCTGCAAACGAGACAGCTAAGGAATCGTCTTTCCTAGCCTCGAGCCAATTCTTGAGTTCGGCTTCCGAGACCTGTGTAGTGGAGACCACCAAAGTGCTTGCCACGTTCTGTTCGGCAGGCACCTCACCTGCGGGAGCATCCTGCGATGAAATCTCATCAGTGTGACTGCTCGAGGAATTCTCAGTTGGCCAGGCCTGGAAAAGTCGTGGCCTCAGGGCTGAAAACTCCAACTCGTCAAACAACCGATGAACCTGAGAAATGTCATAGCTTCGTTTGGCGTAGACGAGTACATCCGTTGGAATATCTATGTTGTCGATAAGACGATTAAGTTCGTAGTTCAAGGCCACCTGCTCGCTATGTTCGCGCAATGCCTCGCCAACTTTTCCAGCGATTGTTTCTTTGGTCGCCAAGATTTCTTCTAAGCTGCCATATTCATTAATCCACTTCGCGGCAGTCTTTGGTCCAACCCCAGGAACTCCAGGAAGATTGTCACTTGATTCACCAACGAGGGCGGCAAGGTCTCGATAACGATTTGAGGAAACGCCGTATTTTTCTTGAATCGCCTCATCAGTCATATTGACTAAGTCAGTCATACCTTTACGCGGATAAAGCACAGATACGTCACTTGCAACCAACTGAAATGAATCCCGATCCCCCGACACTATGCTGACCGGAATGGTGCTGGTTTTTGCCAAAGTGGCCAGGATGTCATCTGCTTCAAAGTTTGGCGCTGTAACAACTTGAATATTTAAGGCCTCAAGAATCTGCTTAATGAGTTCAACTTGCCCCTTGAATTCTTCCGGGCTCTTAGCGCGCGTGGCCTTGTATTCGGGGTACTGCTGTGATCGAAATGTTTCGCGTGATATGTCGAATGCCACAGCTATGTGAGTGGGTTTACGTTCCTTGAGGACCGTCACCAACATAGACATAAAGCCATATACGGCGTTGGTGTGCTGACCTGAACTGGTCTGGAAATTTTCTACGGGTAGAGCGTGAAAGGCTCGATAGGCCAACGAGTGGCCGTCAAGGACAAGAAAACTCTGCTCATTAGCCACACCCCGATAATAGAGTGCCGATCTGCGCGCCGAGCTGACGGTATCGTGGTGAACACACAATTGCTCGATGCAGGCTTGATAGTGAGGCAACTTATGAAAGAACTTGACCCCGCCAGCGTGCCCCTTGGGGCATTAGGAGATCGCCTGGGTATCACGTTGACTCGAGCAAGCGCGACTGTGGCGATAGGAACTATGCCTGTCGAAGGTAACACTCAGCCCTTTGGATTGCTCAATGGTGGCGCTTCATTGGCACTGGCTGAAACTCTAGGATCAGTGGCTGCAAATATTCATGCTGGTCCTGGCAGACATGCGGTGGGTATTGAGATCAATGGCACTCATCATCGCAGCGCAACTACTGGAATCGTCACTGGGACTGCAACGGCGTTAACGATTGGTCGCACTTTGGCAGTGTACGAGATTGTCGTGACGGACGAAAAAGATCGGCGCCTGTGCACCGCGCGACTTACTTGCCTACTGCGTGACGCAGACTAATTTCTGGAACTGTAGTACCGGCACTTCGTCTGCGCATCCGCGCAATCGAGAGATGACGTGGCTCAACCGATACGCGTCGTCGCAGAGTGGCCACATCAACTATTCGATTTGTGGATGCCTGCACAAAGCCGAGCTTTACTAAGAAACGATTTGCATCACGTGATGCCGATGGAACAGATGCAACTATCGAAGAACAACCCCAACTATCGGCACAAGCAAGAGCAGCATTCATTAACAATCGAGCCACGCCCCGCTGCCTGAATCTGCCTAGGACATGCAAACCACTTACTTGAACTCCAGGAGTCTCGGTCCAAGTACCAACATCAGTCAGAGCAACACATGCAACGCCGACGGCCGCAGTTCCGTCCCAGGCGGTATAGAGCTTGAAACCGATATCTGAGAGTGACAATTCAATTCGTGCAATCAGATCGCTCACTGCAAGTGTCGTAGTCTCTGCGACTATCTCGTCCCAGATGGGCATGAGTGCGACCAGATCATCCATCGCGACTTCTCGCACCGAAATTGGCATGCTCTTACGCTAGCGGTTCGCGTGTGTTTCCTCCACAGAAGCCAAAAATCTAGCGCTATTACAAGGGTTAGGGCATTGAGCGTAGAGTGACACACATGTTTATCGGCTCAGGAACACTCATCAACATCGTCACTATTGTGTTGGGAACTGCACTCGGAGTGACCATCGCACATCGCATAACGGACAAGATGCGAAACGCAGTTACGGACGGCCTTGGGCTGGTCACTGGAATGGTGGCAGTACTGACCGCAAGTGCCATCACAAACCCTGTGTTGTCACAACAGTTGGGTCAAGGTCGTCCAGTCCTGATAGTTCTGATCAGTATCGTGCTGGGTGGCTTGGTTGGCACCGCGCTACAGATTGAAGAGCGCCTAGAGTCCTTTGGAAACCGCTTAAAGCATCGCTTTGCAGCTGATGGTCAATCTCAATTCACCGAAGGCTTTGTAGCCGCTTCCCTGCTGTTTTGTGTCGGCGCTATGGCAATACTCGGACCGATAAAAGAAGGACTAGGTCAGGGAAATGACATTGTGCTCTTGAAGGCAACTTTGGACTTTTTCGCTGCCATTGCATTTGCTTCAGCATTTGGTTGGGGTGTGGGCGCCTCAATGATTTCTGTTGGAATCTACCAAGGCACGTTTACCTTGCTCGGCATATTTCTCGGAAATGTTGTTTCTGATGCTCAGGTTGCAATACTTTCGGCTACCGGCGGGTTACTCATTCTTGGAATATCACTTCGACTTCTCAACATTCGACAAGTACCAGTGGGTAACATGCTTCCAGCGCTGGTGATTGCACCAGCGCTGGTCAGCCTTCTTAGTTAGATTCTATTTTTTGCTAATTATCCTCCGAGGTAAGCGTGCGCGATTGCTGGATCATCAGCAAGCTTCTTTGCGTTACCTTCGAGTTTGAGGTTGCCAGTTTCCAAAACATAAGCGTAGTCAGCAATTCGAAGAGCCGCCAAAGCGTTCTGCTCAACAAGCAAGATAGTTACACCTTGGCTACGAATCTTTTCAATGGTTTCGAAAATCAGGTCCACCAACACTGGAGCCAGACCCATCGATGGTTCATCAAGAATCAACAATTCTGGCTTACCCATGAGGGCACGTGCTACAGCAAGCATCTGCTGCTCGCCACCGGACATCGTTCCTGCCTTTTGAGTGAGGCGCTCACGAAGCCGTGGGAAGAGGTCAAGCACATATTCACGTGTGGCTGCAATCTCCGCGGCATCCTTACGCAAGAACGCACCAAGGTCGAGGTTCTCGTCGACTGTCATGCGAGGGAAGATTCGACGACCTTCTGGCGACTGACATAGTCCGCGCGCAACAATCTCGTGACCGTCCATCTTGCTGATGACTTCGCCCTTGAATGTTATGGTGCCACTCTTAGCATGCAGCAATCCGCTGATGGTGCGAAGTGTCGTGGACTTACCTGCTCCATTGGAGCCAATGAGTGTGACGATTTCACCTTCACGTACCTGAAGAGAGAGGCCTTTAACAGCGGTAATTGCTCCGTACCCAACAGTGAGGTCAGATACGTCAAGCATTACCGGGGTAGTTTTACGTTCAGTTGACATTCTTGCTCGCTTCCGATCCGCTCTTGCCTAGGTAAGCCTCAATAACTCGTGGGTTGCTCTTGATTTCGGCAGGACTGCCTTCGGCAATCTTTTCACCTTGATCAAGAACGGTGATTCGCTCTGATACCTGCATGACGACGCTCATGTCATGTTCAATCAGCAAAATACTGACCTTGCGTTCGGTACGAAGCCGGCGAACGAACTCAACGAAAGCCGCTGATTCATTTGGATTCATACCAGCTGTTGGCTCATCAAGTAACAGGACCTTTGGACGCAATGCCAGGGCGCGAGCTACTTCGAGTCGACGTTGGTCGCCGTATGACAAGTTACGCGCATACTCATGCGTGGTTTCACCAATACCTACGAAGTCGAGGAGCTCTTGAGCGAACTCACGAGCATCTTCCTCTTCCTGACGTTGCTTCTTGGTCTTGAGAATCGTGGAAATGATGCCAGCCTTCATGTGCGAATGCATAGCAACCATGACGTTCTCTTGCGCAGTCATCATGCCGAATAGCCGAATGTTTTGGAATGTTCGAGCCACACCGCCGCTTGCGATTTTATGTGGCGCAGTTCCTGTGATGTCTTTGTCATCAAACATCACACTGCCACTGGTAGGAACGTACAAGCCTGTGAGGACATTGAAGAACGTAGTCTTACCCGCTCCGTTGGGTCCAATCAAAGAAACGATTGATCCTTCGGGGATATCGAACGAGACATCATTAACTGCGACGAGCCCACCGAATACGACGGAAATATTCCGCGCATCTAAAGCTGCATTACTTGTGCTGGCCATGGTGCCCTCCGTCTACTTTGGTGTCGTCCTTGACATTGACGACGTCTGCAAGATCATCTTCATGCATGATGAGTCGAACTCGAGCCTCCGGAATGAAACCTTCCCGGCGGTAAAGCATCATCAATACCAGAAGCGTTCCAAAAATCAGGAAGTTGAAGGACGGGAAATCAACTTTCAGGCCAGTAGCTGAATTGAAGATGTTTCCAATCTGTACCAGTCCAGTGTTGTTAATCCAAGCCAGTACAGTCGCACCAACCATCACGCCCCAGACGTTACCCATACCTCCAAGC
>CAESAJ010000034.1_pt1 | contig 9137 bp, 6 predicted proteins | sample 7263501 | NCBI WGS metagenome assembly CAESAJ01 (sample SAMEA6814084, study PRJEB35770) | uncultured Actinomycetes bacterium | biome: Freshwater; feature: Freshwater reservoir; material: water | place: Czech Republic | collected 2017-05-23 | depth 30m m
ACCAGATCGGCATGATGCCCGGCGATGACTTGGTCCGGAATTGCAGGACTCAGCGCTTTGAAAATCGTGTCAATAACGGTCATCGGAAAAGTCATCCACCAGCGCATTGGGGCAGGGCGGGTCGCACTAATCACCTTACCCGCCGGCATGATCACATCCAGCGAGCGAAAACTTCCATCATTTACCGGGTATTCGGTCGGGCTGGTCAGGCACTTGTAGGCGACCTGTGCACACGCAATCCCAGTGGTTATTCCCGAGTTGTAGAACCCGGTCACTTGATCGCTTACTTCGGACAAGTCAATTGTCATGCGTCCGTTCGCCACCACCACCCGCACTTTGATTGGCACTGGTGTTCCGATGTTCAAGCCGTCATCGTCCATGAACGACTCCGCTTCATAAGTTCCCTCAGGAATCTTCGCAACCGCCTGTCGAGCAGTGACATCCGTTTGATCCATGATGACCCCTATAGATGCCATCACTGGATCCTTGCCATAGCGTTTTACAAGTTCAATGAATCGGCGTTCGCCGGTGGTCACTGCGGTATCTTGTGCGCGCAAGTCGCCCATTGCAAGCTTGGGTAAGCGGACATTCATCGCAATCAATTCAACTAGTCCCTGGTTAACCACGCCTGCAGTTTTGTAATGCAGTATTGGGATCTGAAGGCCTTCAGAGTAGATGTCTGTTGTCACATGCCCCATAGAACCACCAATGTCGATCCAATGAGCCATGCAACAGGCAAATGCAATCACTTCACCTTCATGAAAAATTGGTTGGGTGAGCGTGATGTGATTCAGGTGGCTGCCAGTGAGGTATGCATCGTTGGTGATGTAAATGTCACCTTCCTTCATGCCTTCATATCCGAAGCGTTTTATCTTCGCTTTGACGGTTTCCGACATACCTCGAATGAACATCGGCAGACCTAATCCAATTGAAATAGTCTCACCACTCTTTGTAAATAGGCCCACAGTGAAGTCAAGCGCTTCGTAGATGATCATGTTGTAGGCCGTGCGCATGAGGTTGGTCTTCATCTCTTCAGTCACCGCGAGTACGCCGTTGCGAATAATCTCGACCGTCACACCATCGACCGAAGGTGGGCTCTTGACTGAAGTTTCTTGTTGGACTGTCATGCTAGTTCTCCAATCGTGATATCCAGGTTTCCGTATTGGTCCACCAGCAAAGAATCGGCTGGCCAGAGCACTGTTGTGGATGCGTGCTCTTCGATCAAAGCTGGTCCAGATATACGGTTACCAGCAAGCAGTTTCTCTCTATCAAAAACAGGGGTAGGTATAAAACCAGAACCTCGAAAGTAGACCTCTTTCGTTCGCTTTAGCGAGCTTGGGGATGGCGTTTCCTCACCGGATGAAATGGCTTGCCGCGGAGGTTTTCGCATAAGACCGACAGCAGTGACACGCACACTAACGATCTCGGCAGGTTCCGCGGGTGCATGGGTGCCATATCGCTGAAGATGAACCTCGTCGAATTCATGTTTGATAGCTTCACGATCGCGCTTTGCAAAGATCACATCTGGCAATTCCACAGTGACTGCGTGCTCCTGACCCACGTAACGCATATCTGCAAAACGGGACATTTTGATCTGGTCAGGTCTTACCGCTGATCCGTCAATGGCTTCCCGGCCTGTCGCTTCGAGTTCAGCGTATAAAGCATCGAGCGTTTCAAAGGGCATTCTTTCAAGCGCGCTGAAGCACGAACGCACATAGTCATATCGCAAATCGCCGAAGAGCATGCCGTATGCAGAAAAGTGCCCAGGAGAAAACGGGATCAGGACCCGTCGAATACCAATTTCTCGGGCAATAGCAGAAGCGTGAAGCGGGCCTGCCCCGCCATATACAACCATCGTGAAGGCTCCGGCATCAAGCCCACGCTCGGTGGTCACACCCTTGACCGCATAAGACATCGCTGTCGCAGCAATTCGCAAGACGCCATCTGCCGCCTCCACCACGTCAAGGCCCAACGGCGTTGCGAGCTTGGTTGTGATAGCGCGTTTGACCGCTTCAAGGTCGAGTTTCATCTCTCCGCCAAGGAAGTTGTCCGGGTCCAGTCGTCCAAGGAGAAGGTTTGCATCTGTCACGGTAGGTTCTTCCCCGCCGCGTCCGTATGCTACGGGACCTGGGAAAGAACCAGCACTCCTAGGCCCAACCCGCAATCCTGACCCTTCAGCGACTTGTGCGATGCTGCCGCCGCCGGTACCTACTTCAAAAATATCAATCATCGGAATTTGAATCGGCAAGGCGCGTTCATAGCTACCGATTAATGCACTGCCGGTCGTTAGCGGCTGCCCATTGAGGATAACGCCCGCCTTAGCGGTTGTTCCACCCATGTCAAAAGCTATAGCATTTGACAAACCGATTTGTGCGCAAATGGCCTGCGTCCCAACCACACCTGCTGCTGGTCCAGACTCGAGCATTCGAATGCAATCCCGTCTTGCATCAGCTAGGGGGAATAGCCCGCCGGTCGATTGAACTGCATAGAAGTCGCCAGGGAAGTCTTTGTCGAGGATGTGCTTCTCGAGGTTTCCAAGGTAGGACTGAACGCGTGGGCCGACGTATGCGTTGGCCGCAACGGTAGAAGCTCGCTCGAATTCACGATATTCTTGGGTCAGTTCATGCGATGCGCTGACGAACGCGTTGGGCAAGTACTCCTGAATGATCTCTTTGACACGCTTCTCGTGAGCAGGATTTTTATACGAATGCAAAAGCAGGATCGCAACTGCTGCGATACCACGCTCTCGCAGTTTCTCGCCCAGGGTACGAACTGCTTCTTCATCCAAAGTGCGGTGCGTCTCACCGCTTACCAATAAGCGCTCAGGCACTTCGAATCTAAGAGACCGTGGAACGAGTGGTTTGTGCTTGTCGAAAAACAGGTTGTAGGCATCTGGGCGATTGATCCGCCCAATTTCGTAGATGTCCTTGAATCCCTGGGTGATCAATAACGCTGTTTCAGCGCCAGTTCGCTCCAGCAAAGTATTAATGACGATGGTCGATCCATGAAGAAATAGAAAAGCATCCTTAAACGACACCTTTGCACCATCGACAGTGTCCTGGATTCCACGAACCAGGTCGTCGTGCGTGGATAAGGCTTTTCCGAATGAAAGCAGGTCTCCATTTTCATTGAACGCAGCAAGGTCCGTGAATGTTCCGCCAATATCGACAGCGATTCTGAGTGATGCATTTGATGCAGTTCTATTTGGAGAAGTCATTGTTGAACTCATGGGCTTAATTTAAAAATAGATTTTCACCATTAGTGAAGGTTTTCACTCATTGTGACAAAAAATTCTGCCATTGATTGATAAGTGAGGTATCAGGGAAAACCACCGCCCTTCAAAGACATTGATAAAAATACGCAATACAAATGAAATTTGCCTGGCTTTTCCCTCTTGACAGCATGAGTTCAGTAAATCACACTTGTGAATATATTCATTATTAGTGAAAACAGGAGACAAAATGAATCGAGTCAATCGGCGAAATGCAATCGCTACCACGCTCACTGCGATCGGCGCCAGTCAATTGGTCATAAATTCGGTGTTTGCGCAAGCAAACAAGGTGACGCGAGTCGTCATCGGCTTCCCCCCTGGCGGTGGCGTGGATGTCGCTGTAAGACCGCTTGTGCAAATCATGGCTGACGCCTATCCGGGCGGCCTCATCATCGAAGCCAAACCCGGCGCATCGACACGTGTTGCGGCTGACTTTGTAAAGGCCAGCCCACCCGACGGTACCACCATGTTCGTCACGCCTGATTTTTCCTTCACACTTGTGCCGTTTACCTTCAAGACCGTGAACTTTGATCCTCTGAAGGATTTCATAGCCGTTGCGACCATGGTCAAGAGCCCGTTGGTCTTGTGTGTTGGGCCGAGCGTCCCTGATTCGGTGAAAACGGTCGCAGATTTCCTGGCGTGGTGCAAAGCGAATCCAAAACAGGCTGCGTACGCCTCCAGTGGTTCCGGGGCCGGACCTCACTTCACTGGCGTCATGATGGCCAATGCAAGTGGTGTCCCTCTTCTCCATGTCCCTTACAAAGGCGGACTGGCGGCATTGAACGATGTGATGGGCGGACAGATTGCATGCGTGTTCAGCACGATTGGTGAATGCTTGCCCCGCATTGGGACCAGTCGCTTGCGTGCCCTGGCAATCACTGGTACAAAACGCAACAAATTTCTCCCGCAGGTTCCGACCATGATTGAGCTTGGTTATCCGGATGTGGTTTCCGAGCCCTGGATCGGATTTTTTGTACCCGCCAATACGCCAAAAGCGATTGTTAACCGCATCAATGCGCAGGTTAACGAAGCACTCCGCTCACCCTCTGTGATTGAGACGTACGCAAAACAGGGCGCGGAGCCTTTGCTGAGCACGCCGGAAGCCGCTGCCGCATTGTTCGCTGCTGACTACGCTCGCTGGGGCGCCATTGTGAAAGCTTCGGGTTTCACCGCAGAAGAATAGCTATTCCCAAGCTGATTTCTGACATGCCGAACAACGTAGTCATCGAGAACGAACTTGCCATGTGGATCTGCCAACTCCTTTCACCTGCGAAATGAAATCGATTAGAAATAAAGCGGTTGTCTCAATAAAACAAAAGGTGGGGCGTGGTCGTCCTCCAAAAGCAGATGCATCACCTGTTGGCATACAAGCTGTAGATATAGCAATTGACGTGCTTAAGGTTCTTGTTGCCCGAGCCTCGAGTATGAGTCTGAGTGAGCTAGCGCGCGCAAGCAGACTGCAGCCAAGCAGACTCCATCGCTATATGGTGAGTTTTGCGCGTCACGGACTTATTCGGCAGTCGCCTGTCACAGGGGAATACGATCTTGGGCCTCTTGCGCGAACTATCGGCGCTGCAGCCTTCGGACGCCACAACGGGTTGAGCGTGGTCCATGAAGTGCTTTCCAGCCTGTGCGCAGAAAGCGGATGCTCGGTAGGCATCTATATCTGGACTGATCTTGGGCCAACGTTGACGCGCATGGAGATGGGCGCAGAAGTCCAGCCGGTGTCCTTGAGAGAGGGTGCCGCTTTGCCGTTATGCGGCTCGGCAACCGGAAGGGTATTCTTAGCGTACCTTCCAAGTTCTGTGACGCGCCAACTCGTCAAGGCGGAAATAGCGTCCAACTTGGAAGAGGGATTGGCTGTTTGGCCCGAGCAAAAGCTGTCAAGCGAGTTAGAGAAAATACGCGCAAATCGAATTTACTGGACCTCCGAAGCGATTCTTCCGGCATCTCTCGCGGTGTCGCCCGTCTTTTCAGCATCTGGCAAACTTCACTCAGTTTTTGTGGTGATTCGCAAAAGAGGCCAGAACAAAAAGCCGGAACTTCAACGGCTTCAAAAATTAATTGAATCCAAATTGGATTTATTGGCGCTGGAGCTGACCTGATTGAAGTCAAATTGGGCGTTGAAAAGTGCATGGAGTCATGAATGAACTTATACAAAGTGCTTTTTCGTCCGTTTCTTTTCCTCATGGAGGGTGAACAGACCCATAACTTGGCCATCTCCCTGTGTGAATTTGCGGGCAGGCACCAGACGCTCAAATCACTGATAGGCAAGCCTGGACCCTCGGATAAAAAACTGGCGCTGCAAGTTGCAGGACTTCACTTTTGCTCACCGGTAGCACTTGGTGCTGGCTTTGACAAAAACGCAAGAGCAATAAATGTACTTTCGCGCCTTGGTTTTGGCGCCATTGAAATTGGCGCGGTGTCAGCACAGCCTTGCGCAGGGAACGCGGGATGCCGCGCCATTCGTCTGATCAATGATCGTTCCCTTGTGACGCGTTATGGCGTTCCAAATGATGGTGCGACCGCAATTGCCCCTCGTTTTGAGCGTCGCGACCGCAGCATTCCAGTTGGGGTCAACGTGATCTGGAACAACTCTGGCAACCCTGGTGCTTCGATTCACGAGATAGTCCAAGAAATCTCGTTGGCGATTAGCCAGTTGCTAGATTGCGTGGACTACGCGACCATCAACTTTGCCTGTCCTAATATGAAAGGCGGAAGCCATTTCGACGATATCAACAACATTTGCATCTTATTGAACAAGCTCGACGAGCTTGACCCGAAGATTCCGATTTTTCTCAAATTGAAGCATCACGATGACGACGAAGCATGGCTCGACGACTTCCTTAGCATGACTTGTAATTACTCCTGGATCAGCGGCTTCATTCCGATCATTCACTCGATGCGCGACATGGGCGATGCTACAGAGCAAAGTGGTAAACAACTTCGAGGAAGTGTATCGGGTGCACTCATCAAAGACGCAAGCCTAGACATGATCCACACCTGGTACCGAAAAATGGATCGAGATCGACACGCGCTGGTGGCAACTGGGGGGCTATCGAGTGCGCAGGATGTTTACAACGTTATTGCAGCAGGCGCTAGCTTCGTGCAGATTTTTGCCGGCATGATTTTCGAAGGTCCTTTTCTCGCTCGCCACATCAATCGCGAACTTGTTGGGTTGATGAATGCATCCGGAGTTGAGTCTGTCGCCGCATTGCGTGGCTCTGCAGGCGAACGTTTCAATATCGGACAGTCGACCAAATCTCACCATTCGTTGAAGGCATAAAGCCCAATGCAAACAGACGTTATTGTTGTCGGCGCAGGTGGAGCCGGTTTAATGGCCGCCTGTCAGGCTGCCAGGCTTGGATGCAGTGTCATCCTTATTGAAAAAGCACCTGAGGTGGGAGGAACTACCGCCATGGCCGTTGGTTCAATCATGGCTTCCGGAACATCGCTTCAAAAGAAGATGCACATCGAAGATTCAGCGTTAGATCATGCGGAAGATCTTGCGAGTGTGTCGGAAAGATTCAAGATTCAGGACAACGCTGTTCTTCGGAAAATGATGACCGAGCAAGTAACCGAGGCCCTTACATTTCTTGAGTCCATCGGCGTGGTCTTTGCAGATCCGCTGCCACAGCCCCCCCACCGAAAGCCGCGACTTCATCAAGTCATACCTGGCGCAAGATCGTATGTGCATCACCTTTTGGCTGCCTGTGTAGATGTTGGTGTGGTGATCAAAACGAATTCGAAGGTGACGCGACTGAAAATGAATGCGGGTCGGGTTGTGGGAGTTGAATATGACAGCAACGGAGAAAGCCACACATTGCAAGCAAGATGCGGCGTGGTCCTCGCATCGGGCGATGTTGCAGGAAATATAACCCTACTGGCTGAACATTGCGTGGGTAACTTTGATGGCATCGATGTGTTGAATCCTTATTGCACTGGCGATGGACACGCTATGGCGAAAGAGATCGGTGGGCACATTGTTTCGCGCCCTGATTTCAACGCGAGCGAAGTTGTACAAATGCGCTTTGTTCCGCCAGCCGAATCAAACTGGATACAGCGCATCCCACCGTACACCTTCTTAGGACAGGTTATCAAGCTTGCGCTGAAATCGCTTCCTGATGCGTGGTTGCGTCCCACTGTTCTCAAATTTTTAACAACTGCATTAGGGCCCGACAGAGGGCTTTACAAAGGTGGCGCGCTCCTTATTAACAAGAATGGCGAACGTTTCTGCGATGAACTAGGCGGCACTAGTTTCCACGATGTTGGAGATCATCAACGGACAGTCTCAGCTGGGGGTGAAACACGCGCACCTAGCCTGCTTCTTGCACAACAGCCCGACCGAATTGCGTATATCGTTTTTGACGAGCGGTTTGCCCAGAAGTTTTCATCATGGCCCAACTTTGTGTCTACTGCGCCAGGCGTTTCGTACGCTTACATTGACGACTATCGACGCGCCAGACCCGACCTGTTTCATAGTGCGCCAACATTGAAGCAGCTCGCCGGAGAGCTTGGAATGGATCCGGAAAAGCTAGAGGCCTCCATTTTTCAAGCCAACACGAGAAACGCAGATGAAACGACACAGCTTACCGATGGTCCGTTCTATGCACTTGGTCCAGTTAAATCATGGCTACTGGTCACGCCGGTGGGGTTGGCCGTTGATAACAAACTTCGTGTGCTGAATTCTTCATCGCATCCTATCCCAGGGCTGTATGCGGCCGGTGGTGTGGGCCAAGGAGGCTTCGCGATAACCGGTCATGGGCACGGTCTTGGCTGGGCGTTCGCAAGTGGGATGTTGGCAGGGCGGCAGGTAGTCATTTCGAAAGCTGACGCGTTAGAACCGTAGCTAAAATCAAATTCCCTAGTGGCTCTGGCTATTGGTAAGGCCTAAATGATTAGAAGATGGGGCTATGGTCCAATCCGTTTGGGTCTGTGGTGTTAACGATGTGAACAGTACAAACTGTAAACGATGTCTCCAGTATGTGCCTTTTTGTGGTGGCTCCTCGACCTGGGCTCGAACCAGGGGCCTACGGATTAACAGAAAACAAGGCTCGTCAAAATACCATATACATCAATAACTTATATGCAAAAATAGAAAACGTGTAATATTTCGTGTAATTGAACAAAAATTGCAAATTACAATTTTCCCGGCACTTTGGTAGATTTTGCACTCAACGCTGTCAACGAACACGCGAAAAGTTAGGCTCTAGAAGCGGGGCTTGAACCAATAAATGGTTAAGTTTGGCTCCAGTACCGGGAGACAAACCGAGCGTGTTGAACAGCCTGTAATTTAAAAACCGTGGAATACCTCGTGTAATCAGTTTGCAGTTCGTAGGATGCTCAATTATTTCAGTTGCTTTAAACGCAATGAGGATTTAACATTTACGCATGATTGATTGGAACTCTTGTGGTGCTAGATCGATAAAACATGCGTCTTAGCACCGACCAAATTCAGGCCATTCGACAGGCCGCTACTGCTGCATTTGGCCAAGGCACATCTGTGTGGCTGTTTGGCTCGCGCGTGGATGATGCCAAAAAAGGTGGTGACATTGACCTATTGGTTTGCCCCCAAGCGCACACAACCGAAGATGCCACTGTGGGACACCAGGGTTTTATGCAAAAAATCAAAATGCTAAACCTTCTTGAACGGCATTTAGGTGAGCGTAAAGTTGATCTTGTTGTGGAACAACCTCAAGACATGCGCCCCATTGTTGAAGTGGCCTACAAAACAGGTATCAAACTCCAATGAAGCAAACTCCCGAGCAAATGGCGCTGCAGCACAGCTTGGCTTTGTGCCAAGGCCATGCAGATGCGCTTCAAGACGCCTTGCAAGACATACACGCACGTGCTATGGATGTGGATG
>CAESAJ010000035.1_pt1 | contig 9094 bp, 8 predicted proteins | sample 7263501 | NCBI WGS metagenome assembly CAESAJ01 (sample SAMEA6814084, study PRJEB35770) | uncultured Actinomycetes bacterium | biome: Freshwater; feature: Freshwater reservoir; material: water | place: Czech Republic | collected 2017-05-23 | depth 30m m
AAGCCTCACGTCACCTGCGTCCGGCTTATCATCCTGATCTTGAAATTGCGCCGTTCCGAACGATTCAAGCGGTTGATGCAGGGGATGTTCCCTGTAACCCATTTGATATCGATAGTGCGTTGAAGCAAATAAATGAAGTCTCGGCTGAGTACATCAGCGATAAACACAAACTTGTTACTTTCGGCGGCGACCACACAATCACACTTGGGATTTTGCGCTCGATGGTAAAAGTTCATGGACCACTTGCGGTCGTCCATTTTGATGCTCACTTAGATACTTGGAATTCGTATTTCGGTGCAGATCGCACACATGGAACATTCTTACGTCGTGCATTTGAAGAAGGTCTACTCGTTGAGGATCGATCGATGCATGTTGGAATTCGTGGACCGCTTTATGACAAAACAGATCTAGATGATGACAAGCGCTTTGGGTTTAGAACAGTTCGAGCTTCTGATTTTGACCGAATGGGTGTGGCTGAAGTTATTGGTTTGACGCAGCAGCGAGTTGGCGATCAGCCGTACTACTTATCCATTGACATTGACGTGTTGGATCCAGCATTTGCTCCGGGTACCGGAACGCCTGAAATGGGTGGCTTCACCTCTCGCGAGCTATTGTCCATGGTTAGGGCATTGCCCCGTGATCAAATGGTTGGTGCGGATGTCGTGGAAGTGGCTCCGGCCTACGACCATGCAGAAATCACCTCATTGGCCGCTGCAACCCTGGGCTATGAAATTATGTCCCTGATGGCCTTATCTCAAGCAGACAAGTAGCTTCGGGCCTCTGGGCACTACTATCGGGTCATGGACCTGACAGCTGCCGCTTATCAAGCCACCGAGTGTGGTCCGCTAGATGTTGACCGCGATTTCTATCGCGCGCTTTCACAAGACAGTGGACGCGAACTCGTTGATTCGTTTGTCTTGCCGATTCGTAGTGGCAAAGCATGGAAGATTCCAGCGGGTCACTTGTGTCGAATAGTGACTATTGAAGGACCGCAGGTAGCAGATCTGAATCTGTGGAGCCTCAATGATCCGCGTGAACGATTTTGGGCATCGCGCACCAAACAGTTACATGCGGCGCACTTAACAACATTCAACCGGTTGTGGTCGATACTCCCATTTCTACGTCCGATGGCGACGATTACTTTTGACAGTTTGGCTGATTATGGTCGCGATGCCGATGGCGGCCGGGTACACGATCTCCTTGGAACACGATGTGATCCGTATGTGAATCGAATGCTAACTGGTGAAGATTTTGATTATCACTGTCATTCAAATTTGGTTCGCGCAGTTCTTCCGCATGGGCTCACTGAGTTTGATGTACATGATGTGCTCAATGTTTTTCAATGCACAGGTTTAAATGACAAAGATCAATACTTCATGAAAACTTGCCCAGCTAAAAAGGGTGACTATTTTGAATTCTTCGCAGAGATTGATCTGTTGGCCGCCCTGTCGACATGTCCGGGAGGAGATTTGTCTGTTCCGCTTTGGGGACCTGACGCAAGAGATCCACTTGATGTGTGTCGACCTTTAGGTATTGAAGTGTATAAGCCATCGGCTTCGCTATTAAAGGGGTGGACCCAACCGGAGCGCGCTAAGTACGCAGGCAATCACGGAATGACGTTTCCGCAATGGCAATAGATTCAATGGACCTGAACGCCGACCTCGCGGAGGATTCTGGCGACGATAATGCGCTTTATCCACACTTGTCGAGCGCAAATATATGTTGTGGCCAACATGCTGGTGGACCAGTTGCCATGCGCGCAGCAGTGCGAGCTGCCATGCGCCACAATGTCGCGATCGGGGCTCACGTTGGTTATGCCGACCGGGAAAACTTTGGTCGTCTCCCAGTGGAGATGGACCGCAAGTCGCTTTACGCGCTCACCATGAGTCAATTAAGGGACCTGCAGGCAATCATTGATGAAGAAGGCGGACACATGCGCTATGTCAAGCCACATGGCGCGCTTTACCACCGGATTGGTCAAGATAATGACCAAGCCCATGCTGTCATCGATGCCATTGCAGATTTCAATCCCAGCCTTGATGTGCTAATTCCAAATACTCCAGTGATTAAGAATGTTGCTGCGCTGCGATTCTTGCGAACAGCTCATGAATTCTTTGCTGACCGCGCGTATCAGGCCGATGGACAACTTGCACCTCGCTCAATGCCAGGATCTGTCATTCTTGACACCGTTGCCATTGTCGAGCGCGTGCGTAAATGGGTGAATACGGGCAACGTCGATGCTATTGATGGAACTGTCATCTCAGTTGATGCAAAATCCATCTGTGTGCATGGGGATACCCCAGGGGCATTAGAGGCGACGCAGGCAATCCATGAATCGTTACTGATGCAGGGCTTTGATGTGAAGTCTTGGTTGGACTAGTTCGAAAGCTTTTTTGCTAAAAATGTCCTCGCACTTCCCGGTACGTAGTTGTGGGCCTAATGCGCTTCTTATTGATTGTGGACAAGAATTTGTCACCGCAGTGTCAACGGTGCTGATGAAGTCTGCAAAATTTGTAGATGTCATTCCAGCCGAGCAGTCGGTGATGGTGATGTCCAATAGTGCGGTGGATGCGAATGAAGTTCTGACTTTGATTGAGTCCAGCACCGAAAAACACACGGGATCTGTTGGTCGTGATATTGAACTGCCTATGACATATGACGGTGCTGATTTGGCTGAAGCAGCTCAGTTGTGTCATGTGAGCACGCATGAACTCATTGCGTTACACAGCGAAGTAACATACCAAGCGATCTTCGCGGGATTCGCGCCCGGCTTCATCTACTGCACCGGCTTGCCCGAGAAACTTCAGTTACCGCGCCGAGCCATACCACGCATTGCAGTACCTGCGGGGTCAGTGGCGATGGCTGACATCTACACAGCGGTGTACCCATTAGAGTCGCCCGGCGGCTGGCACCTGCTTGGGACAACGGATGTGGTGATGTTCGATCCCAATCGACATCCGGAATCATTCTTGAGTCCAGGTGACCGGGTTCGATTTGTTGCAACCAACACTCAACGTTCGGGGACAAGTCCCAAAGGCAGCAAGAAATGAGTCGGCTGACCTTGAATTCGAATGCCGTAACTATCGAGGCTTGTCAGGGGCTAGCGACTTTTCAAGATGCTGGTAGGCCAGGGCATGCACATCTGGCGATTAGCCGAAGTGGCGCATTTGACCGGCAATCACATGCATTGGCTAACAGGTTAGTTGGCAATAATGATCAGGCTGCGACTATCGAGCTATTGCGCGGGATCATGGAATTGAGTTTCGCTGCGGCTACGGTCATTGCCATTACTGGTGCACCCGTTGACATCCGAATGGGATCCACGGCGATTTCGATGAATGAACCCATCATGGTTGCACCACGCACCACAGTTGTCGTGCGAACCGTGAATTTAGCGATGCGTACCTACGTGAGTGTTCGCGGTGGTTATGACGCCACTAGTGTCATGGGCTCGCGAAGTTACGACGAGTTGAGCAAGTTGGGACCATCACCAATCAAGTCTGGTGACGTGTATGGATTAAGTGACGCTGGGGCATTCGACGTTCCGCATATGTCGATTGCTCATCCTGGCGTATCCATCAGTGACGAGGTCACGTTGAAAGTACATAAAGGACCTCGGTGGGATTGGATTCACGATGCCCACAAGCTCGTGACCACACCATTTCTAGTGACATCTGAAGTCAATCGTGTCGGGGTTCGATTAAGTGGTCATGCTTTTGATTGGCCAACACATGAAAGATTAGCCAGTGAAGCCATAGCGCATGGATCGATTCAAGTACCGGTCAGTGGCGTGCCACTAATTTTCGGCCCTGACCATCCCACGACTGCGGGTTATCCAGTCATCGCTGTTGTAGATCAGGCAGATCTTGATGTTGTTGCGCAGGTCGCCCCAGGAACCAGCGTGCGATTCCGCATGGCCTCCTAGTCCTATGCAGTCAGATTTGAGTGGCTGATCTTCAAATCAGAAGTGACTGATTTGGTCCAATACTGCTTTGGTCGGGCCAGATTGATTGAGGGTGTAGAAGTGCAGCCCGTCAGCACCCAGTGCAATGACGTCCTCGCAAATCTGCACTGCAATGTCAATGCCCAAGGCCTTTAGTGATTCGACATCATTTTGATAGCGCGCAAAACGCAAACGAGTGGCCTTGGGCATGTAGCCGCCGCTGAGTTCAAGCATGCGCAAGATCATGGTGTAGTTGGTTACCGGCATGATGCCTGGATAAAGCCGCAATTTGGATCCGCGGGCAACTAACGCATCACTCAATGCCTCGAATCGGCCACTATCAAAAACGAATTGGGTGATAGCAAAAGTTGCGCCAAGTTCTTCTTTACGCAACAGCACTTTGATGTCCTGCATAAAGTTGCCGTTTGAACCAGGGTGCACATCAGGGAAGGCTGCCACACCAATGTCAAGGTTGGTGGAAGTCTTTGCAAGCTGAACTAGTTGGTCTGCGTAATCGAACCCACCGGGAGTTGGCGTCCATTCGGCTGCAGGACCACCCACAGGGTCGCCACGCAAAGCTAGAACACCGGAAAGTCCAAGAGCCTCGTACTGTTTCAGGACTGATTCGAGTTCAGTTTGTGTTGCTCCAACTAAAGTCAAATGACCCACTGTTGGGACTTTGAGTTGATCTTTGACAATTGTTGCTGCGGCAAACGTACGTTCTTGTGCGGAGCCACCGGCCCCGTAAGTAATCGAAGCAAAAGCCGGATTGTATGCAGCCAATGTTTCAAGCGTGTTGGAAAGGGCAACTGAGCCGTCAGCATCTTTGGGAGGGAAGAATTCAAATGACAGTGTTGGGATCTGCAACGAGCCTCCCAAAGTTGAAGCGCAGACTACAAGTCCCGCATGACCATCGTGTTTAATGCGCAATTGTTCATTGATTTTGGCATCACCAGCAAGATTAGCAGGGTGTCTGCTTGGCAACTTGGCGCACGGCAAGTGTGACTTCGCTAGAGTCCATCTCATGAGCCTGCATATGCCTGCTGAATGGGAACGACATGAGCGCACATGGATGGCCTGGCCGGCCGCGGGTTATATGGGCACATCGGTTGTCGATTCAACAATTGAGGATGCCTATGCGGCATGGTCGAATGTTGCCAATGTCATTGTTCGCTTTGAGCCTGTAACAATGGTGGTTGACCCTCGCGATGTCGATATCGCGACCGAGTGGTTATCCCCTGAAGTGGAACTTCTTGAGGCGATGCTCGATGATGCCTGGATGCGGGACATGGGTCCCACTTTTGTGCGTGATGACTCGGGAAAAATACAGGCTATTGACTGGGTCTTCAATGGTTGGGGAGCACAACATTGGGCAAAGTGGGATCACGATGCTGAGATAGCTCCCGTCGTCATACAGTCGGCGGGCGTTCCTCTCGTTGCGTCGCCACTGGTAAACGAAGGTGGTGGGATTCATGTCAATGGTGCAGGAATGTTGTTAGCAACTCGAACCGTGCAATTTGACCCACATCGTAATCCCGAAGCGACTCAAGAATCAGTCGAGCAAGAATTTGCGCGCACACTTGGAGCAACATCGGTCATTTGGATTGAGCGTGGATTAACCAGAGATTACGAAGACTTTGGTACTCGCGGGCATGTCGACATTGTCGCGTGCTTTTCGGATGAAAACACAATCTTGTATCACGATCAACAAGATTCCAACCATCCAGATTTTGCTGTCACTGCGCAAGTGCGAGCAACGTTAGGGCGAACCGGTCTAAAGCTCATTGCTGTACCCGCGCCAAAAACTATCAAAGACGAACATGGGTTTACGGATTACAGCTATATCAACCATTATGTGTGCAACGGCGCCGTGATCCTATGTGCATTTGATGATCCCAACGATGAGGTCGCGCAAGAGATCATGTCCAAGGCTTATCCCAATCGAGAGATTGTCTTGGTTGATGCTCGGGAAATCTTCGCCCGTGGGGGCGGCATTCACTGCATCACGCAGCAACAGCCTGCCGAGTAGAAAGTATCCCCAGGAGTGCAACAGGTATGCACGCGAGCAAACACAGGTACCCATAGCCCAGTGTTCCGATGATGACACCGGCTAAGGCTCCGCCAATGGCCGCGCTCAAATTCATGATTGTGTCAGTGGTGCCTTGAGCACTGGCTCGAATCGCAGGCGCTAGTGACTCAGACAACAAAGTTGAGCCCGCAATGAGCGTGCAACTCCATCCCAAGCCCAAGAGGAAAAGCCCGATACCTAACTGGGTGCTATCGCTTGGGTAAGCAGTGCCTGCGATAACCCCAGACAGCAGCAACATGACCACACCAATTTGGATAACTCGGATGCGACCAATCGTGTCTGTGAGTCGTCCCACAAGTGGCGAGAAAGCCCACATGCCAGCCACGTGCACGCTTATCACCAGACCAATGATCTTCAGAGATACATCGACATGCGCCATGTGGACAGGTGTCATGACCATGACTGAAACCATGGCAACATGCCCAATCGCAATCGCCAGCAATCCCAAGAGTGCATGCGGAGTGGCTCGTATATGTGTCAGCACAACTCGTGGCTTGAGACGCTCATAGACCTCGCCAGTCTCAGCGTGCAGTCGTTGCACACTGAGCAAATATGGGTCAGGGCGAAGCCGAGTCCACAAATTCACAGAGCCGATTAAGAGCATGATGAATGCCAGAATGTACGGACCAGTGAGTTCTGGTAGACCAAAACGCGGTGCAATTTTCCCCACTGGCGCCATCAGGTTCGGTCCAAGCACGGCTCCGATAGTGGATGCCCACACAACGAATGATAGGTCGTGAGCGCGAGTGGAGTCTTCGGCTAAGTCGATGGCAGCAAACCGAGCTTGATAGTTGGAAGCAGTTGATGCCCCGAGCATGAAGGTTCCAGCAAGCATGAAGAACAAGATTCGGTGACTGCCCCCATAGATCGCACATAGTGCGCCAACGCACGCAATGAGATAGCCCAAGCTCAACGCCAGACGTCTACCGCCTCGGGCAGTAAGTCGACTAAGGGGAATAGCCATGGCAGCTGCACCGAGCACATTAAAAGTTTGCGCCAGTCCAGCAAGTGACTCGGATTTAGAAATACTGGCTACCAGGAGCGATCCTGCTGCAATTGTGGAGCCCACACCTACGCTAGAAAATACTTGGGTAGTTGCTAAGACTCGCAAAGTGCGTTGCTGAATGTCGACCTTAGAACTTTTGTCTGAATCAGTTGCCGCCATGGTCATACCCTAGAGTGGCATGGTGAACGAGTCGCATACCGAACCGCGTTTTGCCCAAGGATCGCAAAGTTTCTATCCGGTAGTGAGCGCAATTTTTGTCGCCCTATTGGTGATTTCTAATGTTGGGGCCACCAAACTCATCAGTGTGGGGCCGCTCATCGTCGATGGTGGTGCGTTCTTGTTCCCATTGGTGTACATAACTGGCGATGTATTGAGTGAAGTGTACGGATTTCGTGCTACTCGACGAGTCATTGTTATCGGGTTTGCGATGGCAATTTTGTCTGCACTTACCTTTTGGGCTGTGCAACTATCTCCATCGGCACCAGGTTGGGACAATCAAGCGGCCTACGTTTCGATCCTTGGCTTTGTGCCAAGGATCGTGCTGGCTAGCGTGTGCGGCTTCTTTGTTGGGCAGCTGTTAAATTCCTATGTATTGGTCAAAATCAAGCAACGTACCTCGGAACCGGGATTGTGGTTGCGTTTGATTGGCTCCACGGTTGTTGGTGAATTTGCTGACACCATAATCTTTTGCACTATTGCTTTCTACGGAATTTTGACTGGTGCAAATTTTGCTAACTATGTCATCGTGGGCTACGTGTATAAAACACTGCTTGAGGTGGTTCTCTTGCCGATTACGTATCGGGTCATTGCCTGGATCAAAGTCAATGAGCCAACATATGCAGCCCAATCTGACACCCACTAAAAATTGCGAGCTTGGTATCTTCCAAGAAACTCTGTTCGGAATTCTTTAAAGTTGCCATCAATAATGGACTGGCGAATTCGCGCGACCAGGCCAACAATGAAATGTTCATTGTGAATGGTCAAGAGTGTCGATGCCAGGATTTCCTTGGCCTTAACAAGGTGATGCAGATACGCCTGCGTATAGTGCTGACAGGTGTAACAGGTGCAATCGTCTGTAAGAGGAATGTGCGAGCGTCGAAATTTCGCACCTGTGATGTTGAATCGTCCGTCAGGGGAGTACACAGCGGCATTGCGGCCGGCACGTGAGGCAGATACGCAGTCGAAGGTATCAGCGCCAGATTCGACTCCAGCGAAAAGATCATCTGGTTCACCAATGCCCAGCAGGTGACGTGGCTTCTCGGCGGGTAGTTCCTCGCTCACCCAACGCACGATGGTTCCTAGTTCAGTTTTCTCCAGAGCCCCACCAATTCCGAACCCATCAAAATCCATCGCGCCAAGATCGCGAGCTGCTTTTCGTCGCAAGTCTTCAAATTGCGCGCCCTGTATCACGCCAAACAGTGCCTGATACGGCCTGTGAGAGCGTTCGAGCGTGAGTTTGTGATGTTCAGCTATGCAGCGCAATGCCCACAGTCTGGTGCGCTCCATCGACGTTTCTTGGTACTCGCGTGAGTTCAGCAACGTCGTGCACTCATCAAAGGCAAACATAATGTCAGCGCCTAGTTGATGTTGCACTTGCATCGAAATCTCAGGAGTGAATCTGTGCATGGATCCATCAAGGTGAGATTTGAATGTCACGCCATCATCGTCAACGTGAGCCAGACGCTGTTTCTTGCTGGCCATCACGTCACTATCGCCCACTGTGATGGTTTCCATGGCTAGGACCTTCTTAAATCCCACGCCAAGGCTCATGACCTGAAAGCCGCCACTATCGGTAAATGTCGGGCCGTCCCAGTTCATGAACTGTCCTAGACCTCCAGCCTCATCCACGATGTCAGAACCTGGTTGAAGATATAAGTGATAGGCATTGGCCAATAGCGCCGCGGCGCCTAACTGACTCATGGATTCGGGCAATACGGATTTAACCGTTGCTTTAGTTCCAACTGGGATAAATGCCGGCGTTTGGATGGCTCCATGTGGGGTGTTAATCGTTCCAACGCGACCAACACTTGGGCCGTGCGGTGATTCAAGTTCGTGA
>CAESAJ010000036.1_pt1 | contig 8928 bp, 9 predicted proteins | sample 7263501 | NCBI WGS metagenome assembly CAESAJ01 (sample SAMEA6814084, study PRJEB35770) | uncultured Actinomycetes bacterium | biome: Freshwater; feature: Freshwater reservoir; material: water | place: Czech Republic | collected 2017-05-23 | depth 30m m
ATTACCGGTGGCGGTCCAGGAATTATGGAGGCTGCAAATCACGGCTGCTTTGATAGTGATGGTATTTCAGTTGGCTTAGGAATCGAATTGCCATTTGAGCAGGACCTCAATGAATATGTTGAACTCGGCATCGACTTTCGGTATTTCTTTGCTAGAAAAACTATGTTCATCAAGTACTCACAAGGCTTTGTGGTATTCCCTGGTGGCTTTGGAACTTTCGATGAACTCTTCGAAGCACTCACTTTAGTGCAGACGAAAAAGGTCACATCATTTCCGGTAGTGCTCATGGGTACGAGTTACTGGAATCCTTTGATGGATTGGTTGCGTAACACGGTGGCCGAGCAGGGCAAAATCAGTCATAGTGATCTGGACTTTATTTTGGTGACCGATGACAGTGATGAAGCCTTAACTCATTTGGTCGAAGCTGAAGCGCGACGTCGCTCGTTACTTGATGAATGGGGAAATGTCATTGGTGTTGGTGCGGTCAATGGCCCACCACCCTTTGCCTTCTAAGGCCTTCCAAGACCACATTGTGAGACAACAAGGCGAGGTAAGGGACCTGTTTTGCTCAAAAATGCCTAGTTAAAGGCTTGGATTTCGTGCTGGTGAAATGGTGCGAGATAATAAGAGCATCACATTGCATGAAATTGAGTGCTCGAAGCGAAAGGGGACCGCTATGGCGGCAATGAAGCCGCGAACGGGCAATGGCCCGATGGAGTGTCCAAAAGAAGGTCGTGGCTACGTGCTTCGGGTCCCACTCGAAGGTGGCGGCCGTCTGGTTGTCGAACTCAATGCGCAAGAAGTAAAAGACTTAGGGGCCGTGCTTCAAGAGACCATTGTCTCTATGCCTAAAAAATAGCCTGCCTAAAAAATAGCCTGCCTCACTACTTCTTCACACACACAAGCAATCCAGCCCCAACAGGCAATAGCGAACATACCCAGTTTTCAGAGGCCGCAAGCAAGCTCAGGGCACTTCGCATTGCAACAGTCTCATCATCGCGGGCCGAAGGATCTGCTACTCGGTCATGCCAGAGAGCGCGGTCAATCAAAAGTAATCCGCCACTTCGCAATAGTGTCATGGCGCTGTGTATTTGAGATTCGAGTTCCATTACTCGGCCAGAAATTAGCACAATGTCGTAAGCGGATTCGGATAACCTCGAGAGCACTTCATCAACCTTGCCGTTAATCAAGCGAACGCGGCTGGCTTGGAAATCAGATTCTGCAAGAGTGTCACGTGCGATGAGTTGGTGTTCAGCCTCGGAATCAATGCTGGTCAGTACGCCATCAGTAGTCATACCTTCGAGCAACCAGAGTGCTGAAATACCTGCACCAGTTCCGATTTCTACAACAGCGCTAGCCTGCACAGCGGTTGCAAGCATGCGTAAAGCGCTGCCCACTCCGTTGCTCACGACGGGGCAGCCCACTTCCGCAGCCCGAACGCGAGCTGTGGCTCTGGCTGAATCTTCGGCAATCCACATTTCTGAAAAATCCCAAGAAGCCTTGGCGATGGCCAATTGTCTTGGATCTGTAGGTGCCATGTATGTAACTGTACGGGTGTTGTTAAGTTTTCGTTAGATGCGGCACACTTGGCGTCAAACTTTGGTGGCGATAGGTGAGAATGTAATACGTAAGCCACTCATCACATAACTGCACTTTTAAGGAAAACAACAATGACTGAATTGGTCGGTGACGGCATTAACTCCGGCGCTGGTTCGCAGGACTCGTCCACTCGCACGGTTACACCTACCTGGGTGTACTCGCAGCCCATAGCACAACCGATTGCTCCACCTAGTGTGTTGGCACCCTCTGATACTTCGGCACCAAAGAAATCTCGACCTGCTCGAGTTGCTGTGGTCGCCGGTTTAATCAGCGGTCTGCTTTCAGGTGCTGGGGGATATGCTGCAGCAAATTGGGCAGACAGTTCAACAAATACGACCATCACGCTGCCGACAGCAGCGGGCGATACCTCTCCTCGCCCCGGTGATTCCATTGCAGGTTTAGCTAAATCAGTTTTACCAACGGTTGTGTCCATCAGCGTCACTTCTGATGTGGGTGCAGGAACTGGATCAGGATTTGTGATCAAGAGCGACAATAAAGAGTCTTTCATTCTGACCAATAATCACGTTGCAGGCGGCGCCGGCGCATCAGCCACAATCAAAATCGACTTTCAAGATGATTCCGAGGCCGAGGCCACTGTGGTCGGCACAGACGATTCTTATGACTTAGCTGTATTGAAAGTGGCCCGTGGAAATTTACCGGTTGCACAATTAGGAAACTCCGATGATGTTGTAGTGGGTGATGCAACACTTGCCATTGGGTCACCACTGGGTTTGTCAGGAACAGTGACAAGCGGAATAGTTTCAGCCATGGACCGACCAGTAACCGCTGGGGACCAAGAGGCATCTTCTTTTATTAGTGCCATACAAACTGATGCCGCAATTAATCCAGGTAACTCTGGCGGCCCACTTATCAATGCCGCTGGGCAGGTAATTGGAGTTAATTCTGCGATCGCAAGTTTAGGCAGTTCATTCGGTGGCCAGTCGGGAAGTATCGGACTTGGATTTGCCATTCCAATCAACAAGGCACGTCGGGTAGCTGAAGATCTTATGTCTACCGGCAAGTCTTCCCACCCAATTATTGGTGTGACTATCGATATGAATTACACAGGTTTGGGGGCAAAGATTGGTGAAGTCACCTCGGGTGGACCAGCTGAAAAGGTAGGCCTGAAACCAGGTGTTGTGGTGACAAAAGTTAACGGCAAGAAGATTGCTGATGGCACTGAGCTGATTGTGCGAATACGTGCGCAAGAGGCTGGCGAAAAAATCACCCTTACGCTAGCCAATGGAGATAATGTCGATTTAGTACTTGGGACGGCCTGACGACGATAACCTCGTTACACGCTAGGTTGCTACGAACGAAAGGTTGTGCATGTTATTTGGAATTGGGCTACCGGAGTTATTGGTCCTAGCCATGGTTGGGCTGATTGTTTTTGGACCAGAGCGATTGCCAGATATGGCAGCCAAACTTGCAAACGGTGTCAAAGGCCTTCGAAATATGGCTCGGCGAGCGATGGCTGATTTCAATGTCGAGGGAAGCGCCGTGACGAAGACTTTGTCTGATCTTCAGTCACTGACTCCTCGTGCAGTTGTAGGCGACATTGTTTCTTCGGTCGTTGCTGATCAAAAGCCCGTACGTGCTAATTCCCCAACTGCGCAAAACTCAAGTGCAAGCAACTCTGTGCAAGCACACGCTCCGTTAGTTGCAGCATTTGATCCAGATGCAACCTAAGTAATAATCCATTGCTAAGAACGTTGTGGAGAAATTCCCAGGTTCTTTCCAACCAAACCTCTGGGCTTGTTTGCAAGGTTTGTCGCTATGTCCAACAAAGCAATTGCTGCCTGAGATTGCGGTGCATCAACCACGATTGGTAGCCCATTGTCCCCGCCACTTCGTAGTTGAGGATCAAATGGAATTCGACCAAGCAACGGTATTGAGTACCCAGTTGCCGTAGACAAGGTTTCGCACACCATAGCTCCACCACCGACTCCAAAGAGATCAACTGGTTCACCACAATGCGGACAGGCAAATGCCGACATGTTCTCTATGACACCTGCAATACGCTGTTGCACTGTGGGTGCCAACATGCCTGCGCGAATTGCTACATCTGCTGCTGCCATTTGTGGTGTGGTCACAATGATGAGTTCACTTTGCGGGAGCAAATGCGCAGTACTTATAGCTACATCCCCGGTACCCGGAGGTAGATCCAGTAAGAGAAAATCTAGGTCGCCCCACCACACTTCAGCCAAGAATGATTCGAGATAGCGGTGCAACATTGGCCCGCGCATGGCAACTGGCTCATGTTTGCCATTGCGCTTCAGGGGCAGCATCGACATCACAGTCACGCCATATCCCGCAGGCGGCATGATCATGTCATCTACTCGAACGGGGGCGGCTGTGATACCAAGAATGTCAGGAATGGAATGTCCGTAAATATCAGCATCAACTATGCCGACGCTTCGACCCATTCCAGCCAGAGCAACCGCGAGGTTTGCAGCAATAGATGACTTTCCAACGCCACCTTTACCGGATGCGATTGCCAAGATTTTGGTCAAGGATTCGGGACGATTAAATCGAATCTCTTTTGTTGGACCCTGTAATTTCTCTCGCAGTTCTTTACGTTGTTCATCAGACATCACATCAAGTTCCACGACGACGTCAGTAACATCCCGAACCTTACTTACGGCTTCTTTAACTGAAGAGACAATAGTGTCCTGCATTGGACAAGCTTTGATAGTGAGAAATACCCCAACAGCGACAGTTCCCTCATTTATGTTGACAGACTTCACCATCCCAACTTCAGTTATGGGTCGGCGAATTTCAGGGTCAATCACAGTTGCTAGAGCAGCATTAACTGCATCCAGGGAGATGGTCACAAATTGTCCTTTTGTTGTGTGTTGTCGAGTTCGGACTTGCGGTCGAAATCGCTATCGAGTAAATCGCTAAATTCTTCAAGCAGTGTCTTAATTTCGCCTCGGAGGAAATCACGAGTGGCAAGTTCACCAAGTGCAAGTCGTAAAGCGGAAACTTCGCGGGTCAGGTAATCGGCGTTAGCTAAAAGACGTTCAGTTCGATCTCGGTCTTCTTGAAATTGCACACGGTCGCGATCAGCCTGTCGATTTTGCGCAAGCAGAATTAGCGGCGCGGCGTAGGACGCTTGTAATGAAAGCACCAACGTCAAGAATAGAAATGGGAATGGATCAATTCGTAGATGTGTGGGAGCAAGGGTGTTCCACGCTAACCAGGCAAGAATTGCAACAGTCATCCAGCCTAGGAATCGCCACGATCCAAAGAATCGTGCTACTCGTTCGCTTACCCGTCCAGCGGTTTCCGAATCGAATGTCGGTCTAATGGTGCGGCTACGCTCCAGTGGCTGATCAAGACGCGGTCCTCGTCGTTCATTTCGTGCCATATCTCAGCCCTCCTCATCTAACTCGTTCTCTCGCCAATCCTCCGGCAACATGTGATCAATCACGTCATCAATCGTTACAGCGCCAATCAAATGATCATTCTCGTCTACTACCGGCAGCGCCACCAAGTTGTAGGTCGCAAAATACCGAGCAACCTGACCCAGAGATGCATTGGCATCAATGGGTTCAAGGGAAGTATCGAGAATCGCCGAAACTAATTGCGATGGTGGCTCGCGCAACAAACGTTGAACGTGGGCAACACCTAGGTATTTACCTGTTGGCGTTTCCAGTGGTGGTCGCACCACATAGACCTGAGATGCCAATGCGGGAGAAAGCTCGGGAACCCGAACTCGGGCTAGTGCTTCAGCAACTGTTCCATCAGGTGACATCACGATTGGCTCGGTCGTCATCATGCCACCAGCGCTGAAATCGTCGTAGGCCAAGAGGCGACGTAGGTCTTGTGCTTCGTTGGGTTCCATGGCATCAAGATATTCTTCGGCACGCTCGGGCGGTAACTCACTAAGTAAGTCCGCAGCGTCGTCGGGATCCATCTCTTCAAGAACATTCGTAGCTAGTTCCATCCCCAAAGTACTCATGATTTCTACGCGCAAGTCTTCGGGTAATTCTTCAAACACATCCGCAAGCTTTTCTACCCCGAGCCCGCTTGCCAATTCCATCTGACGTTTACTTGGAAGTTCTTGGATCAAGTTGGCAATGTCAGCCGGACGCATTGCCTCAACCGAAGCTAAAAGTGATTCGACACCTTGCTCATCGAGATCAGTGTTGAACAAGCCCTGGACTTGATTCCAGTCGACTGTCAAAGTTGGACCGCGGCGCGCAAAGCCTGATGCACTTTGGCGAACAAAGACTCGAGAGATTGGCCACTCGCGGGTTCGCTCTTGAGTCATGGCGATGTCTTCGATGGTTACACGCTCGCCACTGGGAATGAGGTTGACTCGTAGATCCATAATTTCAGCCATGACCAGTTTTTCACCGGCGCGACGTTCGAATCGCTTGAGATTGACCATTCCACTGGTGACTACTGAACCGGCATCAATTCCGGTAACTCTCGTCATTGGGACGTAAATCTTGCGGCGGGGCGCTACTTCAACAACTAAACCGATAACCGCTGGCGCGCGACCCGAGGCGCGGGGTGTGACCACAAAGTCACGAACCTTGCCTACTTGGTCACCGGAGGTATCAAAGACAGGCACCCCCGCTAACCGAGCGAGGTAGACGCGTGTTGTTGAAGTGCTCACTATGGCAGATTACCCTGACTTTGCGTGGTTAAAGTCCCCATCAGAGTTCCTCAAGTAGGCTCAACGGGCGTGCTTGTGAGATTTGTGGGCGGAATGTACACAGGTCCTAGTAATGCGTAATGCCAAAACCAGCGAAGAGGGACATGTCATGAATAGCGAGGCTCCAGCCGGGCGAGCTGGTCTGATTCATGCAGACACAACATCACGAAGGTCGACGTTGGCGGTACCTGGAAGCAATCAACGTATGTTGGACAAAGCCCGAAGTCTGGCTACGGATGCAGTTTTTCTGGATCTTGAAGACTCGGTATCACCAGTAGCCAAGGACTTAGCTCGAGATCAAGTTGTTACAGCGCTGGTCACAGGCGGCTATAGGCAACATTCGATCTCGGTGCGAGTGAATGCCCGGGCCACTTCGTGGTGTCTGCCGGATCTAGAAGCCATTGTCAGTCAGGCGCCAGGAACTTTTGACTGCATAATTATGCCGAAGGTTCAGAGCGTGGACGACATAATCTGGATGGCTGCGCAACTTTCTCGACTTGAAATGACGGCTAACTTGCCGCAAGGCGGTATTGGGATTGAAGTTCAAATCGAGGATGCGTTAGGACTTATCAACGTAGAGTCCATTGCGGCCTCTCATGAGCGCATTAAGACTTTGGTGTTTGGACCTGCTGACTTCATGGCGAGTGTCAACATGAAGACTCTCGTTGTCGGTGCGCAACCTGCTGGATACACCGAAGGCGATGCTTATCATTACCCACTCATGCGAATGCTTGTTGCTGGGCGAGCCTTTGGCAAACAAGTAATAGATGGACCGTATTTAGGAATCAAGGATGTGGTTGGACTCAAGCAAGCATCAATGCGCTCGGCTGCCTTAGGTTTTGACGGAAAGTGGGTATTGCATCCCGATCAAATTGATGTGGTGAATGAGATATTTTCTCCAAGTCAAGATGACTTTGATAAAGCCTGCACGATTCTTGATGCCTATGATTTAGCCACCTCACACACAGGTGGAGCACGCGGCGCTGTGATGTTGGACGAGGAAATGATTGATGAAGCATCTCGAAAAATGGCTTTGGTTGTCTGGGCAAAAGGTACAGCTGCCGGACTACAGCGCATGGCAGAGGTGAACAAGGCGTGATTGGTCCAGGCACATTCCTTGGTCGCTTTGTTCGACTCGTCTCTCGCGTTCGAGTTGATGGCGCAGATAATCTCAAAGTGTTAGATCAGCCAGGACCAGCGTTGATTGTTGTCAATCACACAACAGTTGTGGATGTGATTGTTGTCATTGGAACTTTGCATAATTTAGGTTTTACAGCTGATGGTCCGTGCGCTGGTGAATGTAAACATCGCCGTCACATTCGACCAATTGGTACCGCCGACATTTGGGATTTTCCAATAGCTCGGCAGGTGTGCAGTGGCAGCGGAATTATTCCTGTTGATCAGTTCGATGGGCGGGCCGCTTATCGAACTGCTCTCACCGCACTTAAAAATGGGGAGTGTGTTCTGATCTACCCGGAAGGTGATGTCAAAATCAATGAAGAAGCATCGCCGCGACCGTGGCGTCCCGGTGCAGCTGGACTTGCAAAATCTTCACTTGTGACCGTGATTCCTATCGCCCATCACGACAGCCGCAAGCTCGGATCAGGTACGGTTCAAGCCAGCATCCTGAAGGCTTTTCTTGGGGTGTTTCGACAACCGCGCATCCGGTTACATATCGGAGCACCAGTAACCTCTCAGAATCTTGTTGGCTTGTCATTGCGTGAAGCTAACGATTACTTGGAGCAGATTTTTGTCGCTACTTGGCGCGAGGCATCTTCGGGAACTTCTTCAACGTAAATCTATCGAAATACAGCGGCCATTCAGCTTTGAGTGGGCTCTTGACCTTGGCCGCGAGTACGTGTGCGTTGACGCGTTCCTTCTGAACTCTTTTTTGCCGTATCTCTCTGCCGAGCAGGGACATCAGATTTTGGCGCCGCACTGGTGCGAGTGTCACGTTGACCGCTGCGTTTTCCGTCGCGCTGCGCAGAGCCGCGAGCACCACTTGCCGTTCCACTCTTTGGGCTTTTATTACGAGGCTTAGCGCCGCCCAGATCTTCCAACTGCTCAGCACCGAGTCCAGCTCGCGTGCGTTGGGCATTTGGCAGCTGACCCTTGACATCGCGCGAAATGTTAAGACCCGTGTAAACGTGATCGCTCGAAGAGTATGTTTCAAGCGGGTCATGAAATGGCAATCCTAAAGTCTTATTAATCATTTGCCAGCGAGCCATGTCCGGCCAATCAACCAAAGTAATTGCAACCCCAGTATTTCCAGCACGACCCGTGCGACCGATTCGGTGCACATAAGTCTTATCGTCCTCGGGGCATTCGTAATTGATAACGTGCGTCACATCAGCAACGTCGATACCTCTTGCAGCAACATCTGTTGCTACAAGCACATCGATTTTTCCGCTACGGAATGCGCGTAGTGCTTGTTCCCGAGCTCCCTGACCCAAATCGCCATGTACCGCAGCACAGGCAAAACCGCGGCTGATTAAATCATCCGTCAGGTTAGACGCAGTGCGTTTGGTGCGGCAAAAAATCATGGTCAATCCACGTTGGTCAGCTTGTAGCACACGAGCAATGAGTTCGGGCTTGTCCATTTGATGTGCCCGCCACACATGTTGTTCGATCGCGTCAACTGTTGCAGAGTCACTGTTTGGATC
>CAESAJ010000037.1_pt1 | contig 8840 bp, 6 predicted proteins | sample 7263501 | NCBI WGS metagenome assembly CAESAJ01 (sample SAMEA6814084, study PRJEB35770) | uncultured Actinomycetes bacterium | biome: Freshwater; feature: Freshwater reservoir; material: water | place: Czech Republic | collected 2017-05-23 | depth 30m m
TCGGCTATGGCAACAGTCGTACGAACGTGGCGCTCTGCCCCACGCCCAGCTGGTGCATCAATGGTGGTCACAACAACTGGCGAAGCTGTTGGGTCAATTAGTGGTGGTTGTGTTGAAGGTGCCGTTTATGAACTTGGCGGCACGGTTATCAACGATGGCGAAGTGCGTTATGAAACTTATGGCATCAGTGACGACGACGCCTTTGCCGTTGGCCTTACGTGTGGCGGAATCCTTGAAGTTTATGTTGAGCGGATAGACAAACAATCGTGGCCCGAGCTGCCTGCATTAGCTGCCAGCGTTCGAGCAGATGAGCCCGTTGCAGTTGCCACAGTGGTAAGAGGTCCAGCACACGTTGGCAGACACATTGTTATTTGGCCAGACCGACGCCAAGGTGACTTGGGATCAGAGCGCCTAAACGATGCCGTTGGTGATGATGTAATCGGGTTACTCGAATCAGGTACTACAGGATTTCTGCATTATGGCGCAGACGGCGAACGACGCGGTGATGAGTTGGAGGTCTTTGTTTCAAGTTTTGCACCCAAACCACGGATGTTTGTTTTTGGCGCGATTGATTTTGCCGCAGCAGTAGCTCGCGTTGGGAAGTTCCTCGGGTTTCACGTGACTGTGTGCGATGCTCGCGAAGTATTCGCCACTCGAAAGAGATTCCCTGACGCAGACGAAGTTGTCATAGACTGGCCACACCGCTGGCTAGAGTCTCAAACTGTTGACTCCCGAACCGTAATGTGTGTCCTGACCCACGATCCAAAATTTGATGTCCCAGTGTTATTAGAAGCCCTTAAGACACCCGCTGCCTACATTGGGGCTATGGGTTCACGCCGCACACATGAAGATCGTGTGGCGCGACTTCGAGAAGCGGGCGCAAACGACAGTGACATCGAAAGAATTAAGTCGCCAATTGGATTGGATCTGGGCGCTCGCACACCAGAGGAAACCGCGATTTCAATTGCCGCTGAGATCGTGAAATCGCACTGGGGTGGGACTGGATTGAATCTGACTACAACGCAAGGTGCCATTCATCCTGGCGCTGCTCGATGAGCACTTTCGTCGGCCTAATTTTGGCAGCCGGCGAAGGTAAGCGGTTCGGTGGACCAAAAGCTGAATACGTGTTCGAAGGCGAACGGTTAGTCGACCGTGCCGTGCGGCTCATGCGCGAAGCGGGTGCACAAGATGTGTACGTGGTACTCGGTGCGTGGCAAGGAGATGTTTCGCACGCTGATATCGTGCACAATCCCGAATGGGAATCTGGAATGGGTTCGTCATTACGCGCAGGATTAGAACATTTGCAGGTTCACTCATCGGCAGACCGCGTAGTGATTACGCTTGTGGATCTGCCTGGCCTAACAGCGCCGGCCATAACTGAGATTGCTGATAATGATTCACCGATAAGTGTGGCGACTTACCTAGGGCAACGGGGACACCCTGTCGCATTCAATCGTCAACTATGGCTGGAAGTTGCTGCCGAAGCACATGAAGATGTTGGAGCTCGCGACTTCCTTAAAGGTCATCCCGATTTAGTCACTTTGGTCGATGTGTCGCATCTTGCCACAGGCGAGGACCTGGATTTCCGACCTCAAAAATGATTGTGTGTCACAACTGCGGTTCCAAATTCTGTAATTGGAGAAAGGAAGAGGAATCCAATTGCAAAAACCCCACTTGCCAATCCCATCACTCTAGATATTGTCACCTGTCTGACACTCACGAATTCCATCACCATCAAAATGCACAGACCTACCATTGGCCAAACAGACGACGGCATTGACCAAAACGCTGCCATCATCAAAGGACCGCACGCTTTTACACAGGTCAAACCCACACGAAGGCCGTGCCTGAATCCAACTTTCCCTGAAACATTCATGCAGTCTGACAAAGCGTGGACATGAATTTTGGAAAACTGATATACCGCAGCAATTACCCACAACACGAAAGTGACATGAACATGGTTCAAGTTGCTCAGCAGTGTGATACTGATGCAGATGGGTACACCGGCAAATATCCAGACAGCTGAATAACCCGCAAGTGAGCTCAGGGACGATTGCACACTGTGACGTTGCTTCCAAGAAATGACTAACGAAATCGGACTCATCATGAGAATCGACATCAACGACCAATGCGTGAAGACGTCCACCAGGTAACTCATGTCAAACATGTTCACACTCTAAACCCGATTGTTATGTGTGTCTTCCAAGAAATTGACCTTGTCCGAATATTCCTTGTTCCTGCTCGATTGGGATTAAGTCGGGGTTGAGGTAATACTAAAAGAATGAGGGGCAAGGGCAACGTTCGCATTGTTTTGGTGTTTGTATTTGCTGCATTGCCTTTGGTTTATCTCGCACAGAAACCGACTTCAAAACCAACACAATTTACAAAAACTAATTCTAAATCTATTCAAACTCCATACGGTACTGACTACTTTGCTTTAGAAAAAGAACTCATTGAATCCTCACTTGAGACTCCGGAAAAGGTACCAAATGACATTTGCGCTGATGTTCCTAATCCGTTTGGAACAACTTGGATGAAACGATGGCAACAGCTTTATGGTGCCCGACTCTTTGATGCAACAGTAATTGATCTGGATACCGGGTGCACTTTTCATGCTGGCACACCTGGTAACGGCTACCCAACAGCCTCAACTGGAAAAGTAATGATAGCAACCCAGAATCTAAGAAATGTTGATGCTGGCAAGTACTCACAAGCATCTATTTCGCGTGATTTAAAGTTAATGATTCTTAATTCTGACAACGATGCCGGCACGCGCTTGTACAAAAAGATAGGCCGCAACGCAGGCATTCAGAAAGTTGTTGATACAGCTCATTTATCCCATACCCGGCCGTTCAAAGGCTGGGGCACCATCATGACCACTTCTGGAGATCAAGCTAAATTGCTACGCCAGTTGTATATTCAGAAGTCTTTACTCAAATCCAGATCAACCACGACTCTGAGAAAGCTCATGCATGCAGTTGGTGACTCTTCAAAGTGGGGAATAGGCGTACGCAGACCTTCCGGTTGGTCGGCCCTTCAAAAGAATGGCTGGCATTACTCGCGCCCTGGTATCGATACTCCTCCCACAGGTGGTTGGCGCATCAATTCACTTGCAGTTTTGCTAGACCAAAATGATAAGCCCCGCTGGATAGTCACGGGGTATGGCAATACTTTTCCATCACAAACTCAAGGCATGAAGTCCTGGACTGCCCTAGGGGCACATGTCGCAGCAGTCTTTGGTGCGTCACACACGAAGTAACTGCGTCACACACCACGCACTAAAAAGAATCCATGATGTGTCGATTGCCTCGATCAAAAGTTAAATATTTCCAAGTCCAGTCGGCCATCGTGCCAATCTTGTTTCGGCCACCGAGTATGTAGAACAGGTGCAGCAACAGCCACGCAAATAAGGTAACGGCTCCTGAGATGCCCAACTTTGGTCCCTGACACCTCCCGATGCAATAGTGCACCCGTAGGATATCGCGTTATGACTGCCACTTCTTTGCGTTTCTTAAGGGCTACCCTTGGACTGGGATTGGCCCTGGCAACTGTGGGGATTTGGGTTGCGCCGCAAGCATCTGCCCTACCAAGCACCCTGTACAGCAACCTCAATGATGGCGCCTGGAAGTCCACAAACAACGTCTACTTGGCTCAGAGTTTCGTTACCACTGCTACTGGTGGCAGTCTCAACTCAATCCAAGTTTGGGTTCGCGGGGCTAACGAGTCAAATGGATTTGGAGCTCCATCCACATTTACTGCCTATCTATACTCATCTGCCAGTGGCACCCCGTCCACACAACTAGCAACACTTGGTACAAAGTCTGTCGGTGCGTGGAGTGATGAACAGTATCTAATTTCACCCCCAACGAGTGTGTCTTTAGCTTCGAATACTGAATACTTCATTGTTATTGCGGGTGCTTCCTTTGGAACAGCGGGATGGAAGTTCACTTCGACAGCCCCAACAACCTATACCTCGGGCACTCCAGTGTCATACACATCAAGCAACTCTGGATCAACTTGGACTTCACTGAGTTCCACAAACTTCTCAATGGCAGTTATAAGTAATCCACCAGCGGCATTGCCAACATTAGGTGCTTTGGCTGCTGTCAATGCAACCTTTGGAGATTCCACAATCACCATCACAGATCCAACTTCAAATGCTGCCGGTACCTGGGGTTACTCATCATCAAACAATGCCATTGCCAGCGTGAGTGGAAACGTTCTGACCATTAATGGTGCGGGAGTGGCCATACTTACCGCAAGCTTCAGCCCTACCGACAGCACTGCATACTTGCCGGATTCAACCACTTCACAGATCACAATTGCGATGGCAGATGTCACCCTCGGTTCAGCTTCCAATTTCCAAATCGCATCGAGCAGTTGGCCCTACCTGGCTACCATTCCTCTGGTAACAGCATCTGTTTCAGGCAGCTGGTCACACTCGGCCAATAACAACGCTGCCATATCGGGAGACTCCGTTTCGCTGCCTGGCTCTGGAAGTTATCTGGTTACCTCCACGTTCCATCCAACTGACTCAACAAACTTCAATAGTGCAACGGTGCAGAGAACAATAACTGCTCTGGCAATTGTTGTGCCCACACCAACTCCTAGTACATCAAAGAAAGCTTCACCCTCACCGACACCGTCGGTATCTCTAAGTGAAAAACCAACCACGGCGCCGACTCCAGAACCGTCACAAGAGTTTGTCTCTACTCCAACACCGACTCCTTCGCCATCGGCTACTGAACTATCGGGAAATACCACACAATTACTTGCGGGAGATATTTTTGAACAACCACCCGCACCTATCGATGTTGATATTAACGCCACCGCGGGAACACTGATAGAGAACTCAACAATTGAAATTTCTGGAAGTGGCTTGTTGCCTGGCAGTTCGGTCTCGGCAACCGTTTATTCAACTCCGACAAATATCTATTCGGGCATGACATCAAGTTCTGGAGAAATACAAGCCACAGTCAATTTGCCTTCAGGACTTGAATCATCATCAACACATAGTGTTGTAATTAAAGCTACCCGCGCAGACTCAGAATCTGTCACCGTCGCAGGCGCAATCATTGTCGATAATCAAGGCCTGGTTGCTGGTGTGGCGCCAGCAAGTCCGATTGCTGGATTCGACCAGGCTGCCGCAGTGAGTTTGGCGCGCGCAGCTCAAGTGGGGATTGCAAACTATGACCCGCGTGTGAATGCAGTAACCACTACCGGAATCGCTGTAGCTGCAACGTCACTGCTCGCACTGGCCGGTGCAGGCGGACTTGCAGGTGCAGCTGGATCGGGTGCAGGCTCATCTACTTCGGCCTCTGCTCGTGGTACACGCAAGAATTCTCAGGGCAAATTGGCCAGTATGGTCACCAAGAAACTCAAAGCTGTTGGAACGGAAGATCTTGGTGGACTCGGGGACATCCACTTGACTGCTCGCCCGCCATTAAGCGCGCAGTTCGATGATGTGATGAAACGAGGTGCATTACGGGCGGGTATCGCTAGCTCAGTGCTCCCACGGGTATTTGTTGATGGCAGTTGGTTCCGAGTCATCGCAGGTTCCGCATCCATGATTTTGTGGTTTGCGGCCGCTGCATTGTCGGCCTGGGACGCACTAACTCATCCTGAGGCTCTTGCAAAACCGTCCAACCACATTCTTTATGCGCTCATTATCATGAGCTTTATAGATGCCATGGCAGGTCTGTGGGCATTCTTAATGATTGCCGGCATTTCAATTGCTCAAGGTGAGATTATTCTTGCCGCAGATGTACGCCTATTGCTCGGGTTGGCGATGCTACTCATATCATTGCCGCTCTTAGTTCACGCGATTCGACCTTTGAGACGAATGTGGCGCATTGATTCTGCTGCAAAACTAGAGCGGGCATTCGATTACATCATGCCTCCAATCTTTGTGGCCTTTGCCGCGGGCTCAATGCTCAAAGCTCTCAACGGCTTATCTGGTTTGAAAATGGTGACTCCGGAGGACATTAGTTACATTCGCTCGGCTGGATTTATAGGTGTGTTAATCCGCATGCTAGGTGAAGACTTAGCCTTCGGTTTATTCCCAAAACGCAGTTTGCAAGTTCAACCGGAGAAACTTAAGAGTCCGAATCGAAAAGTTAGTGCAGCTGCTATCGGAACCCGTTCCCTCCTGTTTCTCTTTATTGCCGCACCATTCTTTGGGGTCAGTTCAACGTCTCTAATTGCTGCAGCGCTGTTAGCTCTGCCACTGGCGCTCAAGTTGTGGGAGGACCAGTTACCTGATTTGAAATTTATTCACAAATGGCTACCGCGAGGATTACTACGGTTTACTTCCACGATGATCCTTGGCATCTATTTGTCTAGATACCTCATGGGTGAGGAGCCTACGGACGAACTTGTGAAATCAACCTACATTTGGCTCTTACTACCATCCACACTCATAGGCGTTCTTGAGCTACTCGGTCGCAGTGGTGGGGATTGGAATAACCGATGGATTAAATGGCTATCTGGCGCTGCCTTGTGGGGCTTTACCATTGGCATAACGCTAGGCAAGATTCAACTTTAGAGCCCCAAAGTAACACCAGTCTTTGGTGCGTCACACACGAAGTAACTGCGTCACACACCACGCACTAAAAAGAATCCATGATGTGTCGATTGCCTCGATCAAAAGTTAAATAATTCCAAGTCCAGTCGGCCATCGTGCCAATCTTGTTTCGGCCACCGAGTATGTAGAACAGGTGCAGCCACAGCCACGCAAGCCAAGCGATAGCTCCAGATATCTTTAATCCTTTGACTTCAACGATTGCTTTGTGGCGGCCAATTGTTGCCATGGAACCTTTGTCTTTGTATGTGAAATTCGTCAGCTGGCGTCCTAGCGTAAGCGCTTCGATCTGCTTGGCCACAAATCGACCCTGTTGCATGGCAACGGGGGCAACCATGGGCAACAAGGCACCATTCTTTCCGGCAACGCCAGCGATATCGCCAATGGCCCAGATGTTTTCATGCCCTTGTATCTGAAGTGTTTGATCTACTTCAATTCGCCCGCGTGCAACGGGTAACCTCAACGCCTGCATGGCGGCAACACCTTTTACTCCAGCTGCCCAAATAGTGATGCGTGCAGGTATGACATCACCGTCGGTGGTAAGTATCGAGTCAGACAAAACTTCCTTGACGGCCGTTTGCGTAATGACTTTTACACCAAGTTTTTCCAGATCTTGCTTTGTCTTGTTGGACAGGGATTCTGAAAATGACGGAACTAAATGGGGTCCAGCTTCAATGATTGAGACTTTAATGCGGCTAGACGCGTCAAGTTGATCCGAGCGCAATGGTCCACGAACAAGTTCAGCAAATGCGCCCGCAATTTCAACACCGGTTGGGCCGCCGCCAACAATGGCAATGTCTAGGGTTTCTTGGTTGCCCTTGGTACACATGGCTTCGTAGGCTCGCATCACTTTGGACCTGATAGCCAGCGCTTCTGAAACTGTCTTCATGCCTAGGGCATGCTCAGCCACGCCTGGGATTCCGAAATCTGCTGTGGTTGAACCCATAGCAATTATGAGGTGGTCGTAACCGATGACCGAGCCATCGCTTAAGGTCAGCTCATTTGTCTCGCTATTAAGCGACTGTGGGGTACCCATACGAAAATCCACATTCGTCTTACGTAGCGCGCCTCGAATGGGATAGGCAACGTGATCCGCAGCCAACCCAGCGGTGGAAACCTGATATAACAATGGCAAGAACGTTTGGAAATTATGTTTGTCCACCAGAGTGACCTGATAATTCAGTGGCATAGCGCGGGCAGCTGTGAGGCCACCAAATCCGGCACCAAGAATTACGACTCTGGGACTTTCCATATTCGCCTCAATCCACAATCAGGTAGAGATGCAAGACTATTGGCGTTATTAGCGCTCCACAACTAGAAACGGATATGCTCGCAAAGTCAGATTCAGACATAGCGCATGCATGGCGATGAGAAGAATTGTCTCAAGCCTTAGCGCGAACCTTTACTCGAGGTACCGGGTATGTGGCTGGGTATCCACCAGATCCATCGGCAGCCGAATTGAATGGGTCTTTCCAATACATCAACTGTGTCCCACAATACTGAGCAGTAGGAGTGTTATAGATGCCCGGCTTCTTTGGCCAACTAACGGCAATCGGAAAGTCTCCAGAATCTGTGTTTGATAGTCCACCCGCCGTTGCGGTCCATGTAAGAATCCAGCGACCACTTGCAGAGCGCCTAACTGAGCTATCCCAACCGGCGACCGCTTTGGGCTTAGCCTTTCGCCAAGTTTTACCTAACTTCATGACAATCTTTGTTGTTGACATGCCAGCGCCGCAGCCGTGAGGAATAGTCAGAGTAAGCACACCTTTTTTGCCAGCGATTGCATTCTTGCCATAGAGGTTAAGAGTGCCATGAGCGTGAGCACTCGGGGCGTAACTTAGCAACATGCTCGCCGCGAGCAAAGCGCTGGTACATCGGGAAACTTTACGGGTGTGATTTTCAGTAATCATGGGCAGAGCCTATAAGAATTACTCATTTAAGAACAAAGCAAAAGTTCGCCCCATTCGCCGAAAAGTAGCCACCTTTATCAATGGGTGAATCAATAAGGTGGATCGACATGACTCAATTTGCATAATTTGCGCCACAAGGAAATCTACGGACATTTCAATTGAATTAGAAAACGCCAGACCCCATAGGAATCTGGCGTTCTCTGGTGGCAGATAGTGGGTTCGAACCACTGTAGCTTTCGCGACGGATTTACAGTCCGCTCCCATTGGCCGCTCGGGCAATCTGCCACGCTGCCGAAACCGGCAACCTGTTGAGAATACCGAAAAAGGGCACACTTGCGCTAATCGCCCCA
>CAESAJ010000038.1_pt1 | contig 8824 bp, 6 predicted proteins | sample 7263501 | NCBI WGS metagenome assembly CAESAJ01 (sample SAMEA6814084, study PRJEB35770) | uncultured Actinomycetes bacterium | biome: Freshwater; feature: Freshwater reservoir; material: water | place: Czech Republic | collected 2017-05-23 | depth 30m m
TCGACAGGCAGCGTCCAATTGCCAATCCCAAAAATCAGAATTAGGACCTGGAAGTCGTGTTACATCAGCCATGAGAACTCCTAGTGAGCTTTGTTGCTCACTCACTAATCTAGAACCGTTTCATAAGTTGGTCAAGTGAATACACGCCCTATTTATGCAACGATTTGGGCGTTTTGCCCCTAAAAAGTGCGCTACATCTCAAAGTGCTTCATCATAGGGGTGTGCCCGAAAGTCATATTGAAGCCGACTACGATCTTTCGGTCGCAGCCGTTGCCCAGCGAATTGGGGTGGCACCAGCCACGCTTCGGACCTGGGATCGCCGGTATGGGCTCGGTCCGAGTTCCCACACCCAGGGATCCCACCGGCGTTATAGCAGGCAAGACGTAGCTCGACTCGACGTAATGAAGCAGCTCGTTCTTAATGGCGTCAATACCGCGGAAGCTGCCCGCCTTGCTTTGCTCTCTGATGCCGTCACTTCCACCCTCATCCCCAGTGCCCCTTCGGTCATTCGAGCTGTTGAGCCCGACATCGATTCCAATGTCATCTCTATGACTAGCGACAAGGTGAGCATTAAAGCATTGACACGCGCTGTCGATATGCTCGATGGTCCATCCTGTGAGCACATCATCGGTCAGCTCATTGCCCAACATGGTGTGGTGCACACCTGGGAGAAAATTCTTATCCCACTGTTACATGAGATCGGCATGCGCTGGGAATTGAATCAGATTGGCGTCGAAGAAGAGCACGTTATTTCTGAATCACTGATGAGCCAATTCCGAATTTTCGCTGCTAACCGTCACACAACCATTAACAACAGGCCTGTCGTGTTGGCAGCTGCGCCACATGAATTGCACATACTTCCGCTCTACGCCATTGCTGCCGCGCTGGCTGAGCATGGAATTGCTACTCGAGTACTCGGTGCGCGACTTCCTGCAGAAGCCTTAGCAAATGTGGTGCGGCGACTGCGACCTTCTGCAGTGCTCATTTGGAGTCAAACAAAAGGCACTGCGGATTTATCGATATGGGAAGCCATTGAGACGCAGCGCCCAGCTCCTGCAACATTGGCTGCAGGTCCAGGTTGGGGCCAGCAAATTCCAGAACAATACGCATGTGGCACGACTTTGAGCTCCACGCTGGTCACTCTGGCCACTGCTGCTGGGCGCATCTAGGTTTCTCAGTCGCGTTTGCCACGCTGTACCCTAGAGGTCATACCCAAGCGAGAGGCAGCCATGGCGCAGGAATTTCCAGAGAAATTTGCCATGTTGGGGCTGACTTACGACGATGTCCTGCTCTTGCCTGATGCCAGCGATGTGGTTCCCAGCGAGGTCGATACTTCCACTCGGCTAACTCGCGATATCACATTGCGTATCCCTTTGTTGTCATCGGCAATGGATACGGTCACGGAATCCCGGATGGCAATATCGATGGCCCGCCAAGGTGGGCTGGGAATCTTGCACCGCAACCTGTCGATTGAAGATCAAGCATCACAAGTTGACCTCGTAAAACGTAGTGAAGCTGGCATGGTGACAAACCCTGTGACGTGTTCACCTGATGACACTTTGGGCGATGTTGATCGACTATGTGCTCGCTATCGCATTAGCGGGGTACCTGTTGTTGATGGCAAGAATAAGCTCGTTGGGATCGTGACAAATCGCGATATGCGCTTTGAAGATGACACTTCGCGAACCGTCCGCGAGGTCATGACGCCAATGCCATTGATCACTGGAACTCCTGGCATGTCTGGTGATGATGCGCTGGAATTGCTACGGATTAACAAAATCGAGAAGCTGCCCCTCGTCGATTCACATGGATCGCTGTGCGGATTGATCACTGTCAAGGATTACGTCAAAAGTGACCGCTATCCACTGGCCACCAAGGATGCTACGGGTCGGTTAATGGTTGGTGCTGCGGTCGGTGTGGGTGACGATGCGTTTAAACGATCCATGGCATTAATTGATGCTGGAGTTGATGTCCTCATTGTTGATACCGCACATGGACATCAACGAGCTGTTCTTGACATGGTTACGTTGTTGAAGAAAGAAACAAACGCACAGATTATTGGCGGGAATGTGGCGACTCGTGTTGGGGCACAGGCGCTTGTTGATGCTGGTGCGGATGCCGTCAAAGTCGGCGTTGGCCCGGGCTCAATTTGCACAACGCGCGTGGTTGCTGGAGTTGGAGTACCTCAAGTCACAGCAATTTATGAAGCAGCCCTCGCAGCAGCACCTGCGGGTATTCCAGTCATCGGTGATGGTGGATTGCAGTACTCAGGCGACATTGCAAAGGCACTCGTAGCAGGCGCAGATTCAGTAATGGTTGGATCTTTACTCGCTGGATGCGAAGAAGCACCAGGCCAACTCGTCTTCGTAAACGGCAAGCAATACAAGCAGTACCGAGGAATGGGTTCTCTTGCTGCTATGCAAAGCCGCGGTGAAGCGCGTTCGTACTCGAAGGATCGTTACTTCCAAGATGATGTCCTGAGCGAAGACAAATTAGTTCCCGAAGGAATCGAAGGACAAGTTCCATTCCGTGGCCCACTTGCTGCGGTCGCTCACCAACTTATTGGCGGATTGCGGGCATCAATGGGATACGCAGGCGCAGCTACGATTGAAGAATTAAAGACCCGTGGCCGACTTATTCGCATTACTGCTGCAGGTCTCAAAGAGAGTCATCCACATGATGTTCAGCTCACTGCTGAAGCACCGAATTACCACGTTCGATAGGGAGTATTCGTGTCTGATGTAGAAGTTGGTCGGGGTAAGCGTGCCCGTATTTCATATTCCTTTGAGGATGTTTCTTTGGTGCCGAGTCGGCGTACCCGCGAGGCTGAATTAGTCTCGTTGACCTGGAAGATTGATGCCTATTCTTTTGACCATCCCGTTATTGCCGCGCCTATGGACTCGGTCGTATCTCCAGAAAGCGCAAAGACATTTTCTAACGCTGGTGGCTTGGCGATTTTGAATCTCGAAGGTGTGTGGACACGATATGAAAATCCGCTCCCGATTCTCAAAGAAATCAGCAAACTCGAACTTAATTCAGGTATTCGCAGGCTGCAGGAAATTTATGCACAGCCAATTGTTCCAGAACTTATCACCAAGCGAATTCAAGAATTACGAGATGCTGGCGTCACAGTAGCCGGCGCACTGAGCCCACAACGTACTGCGCAATTTGCTAAGACAGTGGTTGATGCCGGAGTAGATATTTTTGTCATTCGCGGAACAACGGTGAGTGCTGAACATGTCAGCAATGGTCAAGAAGTTTTGAATCTCAAAGAATTCATTTATGAACTAGATGTCCCTGTCATTGTTGGAGGATGCGCAACGTACACCGCTGCGCTGCATTTAATGCGCACGGGAGCAGCCGGGGTCTTAGTTGGATTTGGCGGTGGCGCAGCGCATACAACTGCTGATGTCCTTGGTGTGCGGGTGCCAATGGCTACGGCGGTGGCCGATGTTGCTGCGGCTCGTCGCGACTATCTCGATGAATCTGGCGGCAGGTACGTCTCGGTCATTGCTGATGGCTCTGTGGGTCGAACAGGAGATGTAGCAAAAGCAATCGCCCTAGGCGCAGATGCGGTGCTCATGGGTTCAACATTCGCAAGAGCCAGTGATGCCCCAGGGCATGGTCGCCATTGGGGTCTGGAGGCTACCCACGCCGACTTGCCGCGTGGCGAACTCGTCGAATTTACAACTGTCGGAACGCTAGATGAAATCCTGCGTGGACCTTCACATGAAGCAGAAGGCACCGTGAATATTTTGGGAGCATTACGACGTGCGATGGCTACCTGTGGTTATCAAGATCTCAAGGAGTTTCAACGTTGTGAGGTTGTTGTCCGTCCTTAATGAGCTGACTGCCATTATTTGTCCCACGGGTATACCCAGAAACTCATAGTCTTAGATTGTGACAACAACGATTGATCGGAATTCGCCAGATTTATGGCGTCATGTGGTTTCAACAACGAACCAGACTCATGCCCCGATCAGTCCATTTCCACATGAGACTATTCCAGCATTCCCGCTATCGAGTGTTGCTGACGTCACTACAGCAGTGCAGCGAGCCCGTGAGGTACAACGCATCTGGGCATTGACGGCCTTGAAAGATCGACAGACTGTGATGTCACGATTCCATGACATTGTCTTGGGTCACGAGACAGAAATTCTTGATGTGATTCAGCGCGAAACTGGTAAAGCGCGTGCCCATGCGATGGACGAGGTATTGCATGTTGCGATGAATGCCGGGTACCTGGCTCGAGTCGGCAAAAAAGTATTGCGTACTGAGCGCCGTGCTGGAGCATTTCCGATACTTACCCAAAGCAAAGTTCATCACATTCCCAATGGGGTAGTAGGTGTCATCTCGCCTTGGAACTACCCATTTACTCTGGCTATTTCAGATGCCCTCGCCGCCATCATGGCGGGAAATGCAGTGGTGATTAAACCAGATCTTCAAACAGTGTGGTCGGCTATCTACGCTGTGGAACTGTTAGAGCAGGCTGGTGCACCGCAAGGTCTGGTGCAGATTGTTGTAGGAGATGGCCCGACACTAGGCCAAGAATTAGTCGCGCACGTTGATTACATTTGCTTCACAGGTTCAACGCGCACCGGCAGATTGATTGCGACTCAAGCTGCACAGCGACTAATCGGGGCAGCACTTGAATTAGGCGGCAAGAATCCCATGATCGTGTGCGCCGATGCGGATCTTGACAAATTTGTAGACATTGCGATCCATTCATGTTTCACTTCCGCTGGGCAACTCTGTGTGTCCACTGAGCGAATATATGTCGCCCAAGAGATTTATGAATTAGCGGTATCAAAGCTTGCTTCGCGAGTGACGTCGCTAACTATCAAGGCCGAAATGGGCTGGGGATATGACATCGGTTCGTTGACAACATCAGCACAACATGAACGAGTAGTGGCCGCAATAAATAACGCTGTTGCACAGGGAGCGCACGTTGTTGTGGGTGGTAAGTCGCGACCTGATATCGGGCCTCTGGTTGTTGAACCAACAATTCTTTCTCATGTTTCAGATCAGATGGATGTAGCGCGACAAGAAGTATTCGGACCTTGTGTATTTATCTCGCCGTTTGAAACAGAAGAGCAAGCAATCGCTCTGGCAAATGACAGCGAATATGGATTGTCAGGTTCAGTCATCACGCGTGATGTGGCACGTGGCCGAGCAATTGCTACGAAACTCAAGTGTGGTTCTGTGAATGTAAACGAAGGATTTGCGGCAACCTTTGGTTCAGTGTCTGCACCGATGGGTGGGATGGGCGACTCGGGACTGGGTCGAAGGCATGGACCCGAGGGAATTCGCAGATTTACTCAGCCCCAAACAATTTCAGTTCAGCGATTCATGCTTATTTCGCGGGCCTTTGGCATGACTGATCGGCAGTGGTCTAGATTTTTGGCGCGGTCATTGAAATTGATGAGGGCACTGCGAATCCGATGAGCACAAAGGGTACTGCGAATCCGATGAGCACTTCACAAGGCATGGAATCAACTGATGTTGTCGTTGTGGGCTCGGGATTTGGTGGGTCCGTAGCAGCACTTCGATTGGTGGAAAAAGGTTATGACGTTCGAGTCCTTGAGGCAGGACGACGTTTTGAAGATAAGGACTTTGCCAAGAATTCCTGGCATGCTCGCGATTTTCTCTTTGCCCCAGCAATCGGGTGTTTAGGTATCCAACGCATCCACGTATTGCCGGATGTCATAGTGCTTGCGGGCGCTGGTGTGGGTGGTGGCTCGCTTGTCTATGCCAACACGATGTACCAACCAGACAGTGATTTTTTCCGCGAAGGAGCCTGGGCGAAGATTACGGATTGGGAGCGGGAACTCTCGCCTTTTTATGATCAAGCTCGTCGAATGCTTGGTGTGGTGAACAACCCCACCGTCACCCCTGCTGATGACGCTATGCGAGATGTTGCCGATCGCATGGGAGTCTCGCAAACTTTCACATTGGCACCAGTAGCCGTCCATTTTGGGCAAGGTCCAGGGATTGAAAGTGAGGATCCATTTTTTGGCGGGATAGGACCCAAGCGACTTGGTTGCACGCAATGTGGTGAGTGTATGACGGGCTGTCGCCACAATGCGAAAAATACTTTAGTGAAGAACTATTTGGCATTGGCTGAACAAGCTGGAGCTCAGATCTCGCCATTAACAACTGTGACAAAAATTGAATCGGTAGGCGATAGATGGCGCGTCACCGTTCAGCGAACTGGTTCACCTAATCGCACGCGCAGAATAATCGAATGTGATCATGTCGTCATGGCCGCGGGAACTTATGGCACTCAAAAACTGTTACATAAAATGAAAGATGACGGTAAGTTGCCGAACCTCTCGCATCGCTTGGGCTATCTTTCCCGCACCAATAGTGAGGCACTTGTGGGTGCCGTTGGTGATTTCGACCGTCACAGCAATTTACACAATGGAGTAGCGATAACTTCGTCATTTTTTCCTGAACCCAACACGCACGTAGAGCCAGTTCGGTATGGAGTCGGGTCTAACTCCATGGCGTTACTGTCGACGTTACTCAGCGACTTCAACGATCAAGATCGGTTGTGGGTGACCTGGCTTAAGACGATCGTGCGCAGTCCATTTAAGGCCATGAAAATGGTGTGGGTTCGTCGTTGGTCACAACGAACTGTCATTGCACTTGTGATGCAGCGAGTCGACAATTCCCTGACGGTCTTTGGCGAAAAAGACTTTCTTGGAACTTGGCGACTTCGCACACGAGCAGGTGAGGGACCAAGTAACCCAAGCTGGTTGCCCATTGCGCACAAAGTGGCTCGGGAATTGGCGACAACTATCGGCGGTACTCCTATGGGGAACTTGGGCGAAGGTTTTGGAATGCCGTTTACGGCGCATTTTGTTGGCGGCGCGGTAATCGGACAATCTTCGGATGATGGTGTCGTGGATGCTTATCATCGAGTTTTTGGATATGTTGGTCTACACATTGTGGACGGCTCAACCATTGCGGGCAATCTTGGAGTCAATCCGTCACTAACGATTACAGCGCAGGCTGAACGGGCGTTTAGTATGTGGCCAAACAAGGGTCAGGTTGATCCTCGCCCAACACACGGATACCAGCCGGTTTCACCTGTGGCTCCGAGCAATCCGCGGGTTCCCAGTCATGCTCCCGCTCGGCTCTTCTACTAACTGAGTGCGACCCAATCCACCAAACGTTTGAGTCATTGCTCCCAATAGGCTTAGCGTGTGACACATGCCCGCCCGGTGCTCGTAGTAGATTTTGGCGCGCAGTATGCACAACTGATTGCGCGTCGAGTGCGGGAAGCCCGCATTTATTCCGAAGTTGTTCCCAGCACAATGCCTTTGGCAGAGATGCTCGCTAAGTCGCCGCTTGCTGTGATTTTGTCTGGTGGACCTGCAAGTGTGTACGCCGCGCAGGCGCCACAGGTTGATCCAGCTCTGTTTGATGCTGACATTCCGGTCTTTGGAATCTGTTACGGATTTCAAGCGATGGCAGCTGCACTTGGTGGCACGGTGGAAAAAACTGGGCTTTCCGAATTCGGTGCTACAACGTTGTCGATTACACAACCAGGGTGTCTCTTTAGCGATCTGCCAACTGAGCAAAGTGTTTGGATGAGTCATGGGGACTCTGTTCATATCGAGCCATCAGGATTTACGGTGACCGCAACAACTGCAGGTGCCCCAGTTGCAGCATTTGAGGATTTGTCACGTTCCTTTGCTGGCGTGCAGTTTCACCCGGAAGTGATGCATTCAGTGCATGGCCAAAGTGTCTTAGAGCACTTTCTTTATGACATAGCCAAAATTTCGCCCGAATGGACGCCAGCTGGCATTGTCGATGAACAAGTGGCTCGGATAAAGAATCAAGTTGGAGATTCGCAGGTCATTTGTGGTTTGTCTGGCGGAGTAGATTCCGCAGTTGCCGCAGCCTTGGTTCACAAGGCTATTGGTGACAAACTCACCTGCGTATTTGTCGATCATGGATTGTTGCGCAAAGGTGAGCGTGAGCAAGTTGAACGTGATTATGTTGCGGCAACAGGTATCAAACTCATTGTGGTGGATGCCAGCGAACGCTTTCTTGCCGAGCTTGCAGGAGTCACTGATCCTGAGGAAAAACGCAAAACTATTGGCCGACTATTCATTCGGGTCTTTGAAGATGCGCAACGCGAGCTTTTAGTTGCGATGGGCGAGCAGGGACAGTCCATCGATTACTTGGTGCAGGGAACTTTATATCCAGATGTGGTGGAAAGCGGTGGTGGAACGGGCGCTGCAACAATTAAGAGCCACCACAATGTGGGAGGACTTCCTGAGGATCTGAAATTCGAACTCGTTGAGCCACTGCGGGAATTATTCAAAGACGAAGTTCGAGCTGTGGGTCGTGAACTTGGATTGCCAGATGCCATTGTGATGCGGCATCCATTCCCAGGACCAGGACTTGGTATCAGAATCGTTGGAGCAGTAGATAGTGAACGTCTTCGCATTTTGCGGGAAGCTGATGCGATAGTTCGTGAAGAAGTCACACTTGCTGGGCTTGATTCAGATATTTGGCAGTTTCCCGTTGTTCTGCTTGCCGATGTCCGAAGTGTCGGAGTCCAAGGCGATGGGCGAACCTATGGACATCCCATCGTTTTACGACCTGTGTCCAGTGAAGATGCAATGACTGCAGATTGGACTCGTCTGCCATTTGATTTATTGGCCAAGATATCGACCAGGATCACCAATGAAGTTCGAGAAATTAACCGAGTTGTTCTTGATGTGACGTCAAAACCACCAGGCACTATTGAGTGGGAATGATGCCCGCAACTGCGATTGCGCAATTAGTATGACATTAATCAGAGGAGCCA
>CAESAJ010000039.1_pt1 | contig 8822 bp, 8 predicted proteins | sample 7263501 | NCBI WGS metagenome assembly CAESAJ01 (sample SAMEA6814084, study PRJEB35770) | uncultured Actinomycetes bacterium | biome: Freshwater; feature: Freshwater reservoir; material: water | place: Czech Republic | collected 2017-05-23 | depth 30m m
CCTGATCTGGTTCGCATCATTGCCCAGACACCAGGTGTCGTACCGTATTTTGATTTGTCCTTCCAGCATTCCAGTGCCCAGGTGCTGCGTCGCATGAAGCGATTTGGTAACACTGAAAGTTTCTTGGATCTCCTTGCGGTGATTCGGGCACTTAATCCGAGCGCGGGAACTCGCACCAATGTCATAGTGGGTTTTCCGGGGGAGACGAGCGACGATGTTGATGAACTCGTAGGATTCCTCGAGTCAGCACAACTGGATGCCATAGGTGTATTTGCTTATTCAGACGAAGAGGGAACCGCTGCGGTCAAACTTGATGACCATGTGTCCGAAGCTGAGATTGCTGACCGATTCACACACGTCAGTGCTATTGCCCAACGAATGTGTGATGCGGTGGCGAATTCCAGAATCGGGTCACAGGTCACAGTTTTGATCGATGGACCAGATAACAGCGGTCGCGCCGAGCATCAAGGACCAGAGGTGGATGGCTCGACAACTATATTGGCTGATCGGGAACTGGTTCTTGGCGAAATGGTCACTGCCACGGTTGTGGCCGCAGACGGAATAGATCTCATCGCACAATTGAATCAATCAAATACTGTTGAAATGGACACTTCGCAAATAAGCGGTGCGCAAGTAAATCAGGTCAGCTGATGACACCATCGGTCCCACTCCTAAATGTTGCAAACAGATTGACAATTTTGCGTTTGTTTCTGGTTCCTGTTTTTGTGTGGGTACTTGTGCGTTCGGAAATTGCAACTAACCAATCGAATAGCCTTCGCACTCTAGCAACGGTGATTTTTCTTTTGGCTTCACTGACAGATTTCGCTGACGGTTATCTTGCGCGTCGTCATGGCATCGAAACTAATTTTGGTGTCATAGCCGATCCAATTGCAGACAAGATGCTCACGGGAAGTGCGCTTGTGTGGTTGTCGCTTCAAGGACTCGTTTGGTGGTGGGTAACTGCTGTAATTTTGGTTCGAGAAGTAGGTATAACAGTTCTTCGTTTCGTAGTGATTAAGCGAGGCGTGATTGCAGCGAGCAGAGCAGGCAAGATAAAAACAGTCAGCCAATTGGTAGCCATTTCGATTTATCTCATGCCGCTTGGAGATAGCAGATTGTTGCCTGCCGCGATTGCTATGACGGTGGCGTTAGTTCTCACGATAGGAACAGGTCTGGACTATATCGTTCATGCCTACCAAAATCACAAAGCCATCAGAAATGCAGGCACCTAGAGTCGGCTCGCTATAGTGTTGGCAACTGTACTTGCGGGTGTTGCGAACGAAGTGATGTGCGCATCGAGTACGAAATTTTGGCAAACAGTGGTTCCATTACGAGAAGAAGGTATGTCGCATGAGCACGGATCTTGACTCTTTAGCAGTTACGGTTGTCTTGGCTTTAGAGGGACGCACCTTGGCTACGGCAGAATCGCTGACCGGTGGTCTGATAGGTGCAGCGATAACTGCAATTCCGGGAGCATCGGCGGTCTATCGCGGAGGCGTAATCACCTATGCCAGTGACGTAAAAGTTTCGCTAGTAGATGTACCTGCATCTGTGATTACGCACAATGGTGCGGTCCACGGTGATGTGGCTCTAGCTATGGCGATAGGTGTGGCCAATCGACTCGATTGCGATTTTGGATTGGCTGTGACGGGTGTGGCTGGACCAGACTGGCAGGACGGTAAGCCGCCAGGAACGGTATTCATAGCGTGTATTGAGCGCGATGTGGACGGCAGCATTCTCGATAGCGCGGTTGAAGAATTGCACCTGAATCCTGAGGTGGAAGATGTGCGGGAGAGTCGCGCTGAAATCCGTTCTGAGACTGTGGCAGGGGCTTTGGAGCTCCTCATGACTTTTCTTTAAATAGCACGAGCCTTTAGTGGGATGGCCTTTAGTGGGATGGCCTTTAGTGGGTATGGCCTTTACATGGCTCGGCCAGACCAAGGTGTGAAAGAATTGTAAAGATTTCACCAAAAAGCTTGGGTGGCCGTGCGTAGTATCACTCGACAGGTTACGTTTGAGTCGTAGTTCAATGGCACGCCAGGCAAGATGAGTACCAATCAAGAGCCCAAACTTTTCGGGAAAACTTCTCGGGAATAAAACAGGACAGGAACGGGTTGAAAACACTATGAGCACACCTCTAACACACACCGTTCGCATCAATCCAGACACCAATTCTCCCAGCGGTTCTGGCCCCACAGGCCGTTCTTCCGTAGCTGTTGCAGCACGCGTTGCTCAGCGCCGCAATGGTGGACCGGTGAATCGCCACGCGGTTGAAGGCAGTACTTCGCAGCCACCCCGAATTGCGATTAAGCCAGTTTTACTTCGTCACGTTATTGGTGAGCAGTTGCGTCGTAAGCGCCAGGAGCAACATCGCACATTGCGCGAAGTATCTCGAAGTGCTCAGGTGTCTCTGGGTTATTTGTCAGAAGTTGAGCGAGGGCAAAAAGAGGCCTCAAGTGAACTTCTTGCCTCGATTTGCAACGCACTTGGAGCTTCATTGTCAGACCTGCTGATCGATGTATCAGCTGAGGTAGCTCGCCGCGAGTCCAAGTTCGAAACTCTCGTTCCTCTCAACTAGCAACCCGGTTACCTCGATTGTGTGCCGATGCGACTAACTGATTTCTGGGAGCGTATGGACCAGGCGCTAGGCAGCGGCTACTCCCGCTCGTGGGCGAGCGACTTTCACATTGGTGACCTCGATGGTCGTACGGTCGATCAAGCTTTAATCGATGGGGAAGATACCCAGGTGATTTGGCGGGCCGTTCACAAGGTATTAAACCTTCACCCCAAATTTCGCTAAGCCTCGTAGCACGCGCTGCATTCTTTGGAATACCAACAAGTGGTTGTTCGGACCCGGCTTGATCGACGGCATCTGGGCACGGCATCTGGGCACAACATTTGGGATGCCTGCGACACGCCCAAAACTTGAATCAACCAAATTACTCGCAATTCGAACACTTGTTCGATAAAGTGTGAAGCAAGCGAGAAAGCCTTTAAGCACAATGCCATTCGGAAGGCACCACAGCTCAATCGTGGTTGCACACAGATGGCACAGGCTCACAAAGGTTGGCTACGAACGATTTCCTGTCAGACAAGGCACATAGTGTCTCTCGAACAGGCAAAGATTCGAGTTTCTCACCACCATCAACAAAGGAGTACCACATGGCTGCACAGCGATCAAGCAAGGAATCCGCCAAGGAGACCAAAGAAGCGATCAAGTCATCAAACGACCGCGAAAAGGCACTGGACACCGCGCTTGCCCAAATCGAGCGCCAGTTCGGAAAAGGCTCAGTCATGCGCCTTGGCCAAGAAGATCGAGTGCCTATCGAGGTCATTCCCACTGGTTCTATTGCATTAGACATTGCCTTGGGTATTGGTGGATTGCCACGTGGACGAATTGTAGAAATTTATGGCCCAGAGTCCTCGGGTAAAACTACCCTGGCACTTCACGCCATTGCCAGCGTGCAAATGTCTGGTGGGATAGCGGCGTTCATTGATGCGGAACACGCATTCGACCCTGACTATGCCAAGAAGCTAGGCGTAGACATTGACGCTTTGCTCGTGAGCCAACCAGATACCGGTGAACAGGCACTTGAAATTGCGGACATGTTGATTCGCTCCGGTGCGTTAGACCTGATTGTCGTTGACTCGGTAGCAGCCCTGGTACCACGAGCTGAAATTGAAGGCGAAATGGGCGATAGTCACATGGGTCTTCAAGCACGACTTATGTCCCAAGCTCTGCGCAAGATCACCGGAGCCTTGAGTACAAACCAAACGACTGCAATCTTTATCAATCAATTGCGTGACAAGATCGGCGTCATGTTCGGTAGCCCTGAGACCACAACTGGTGGCAAGGCTCTCAAGTTCTACGCATCGGTTCGTCTTGACATTCGCCGAATCGAAACTTTGAAAGACGGTAACGAGCCAGTGGGTAACCGTACTCGTGTGAAAGTTGTGAAGAACAAAGTTGCCCCACCGTTTAAGCAAGCAGAGTTCGACATCCTTTATGGGGAGGGAATCTCTCGCGAAGGTGGCATCCTGGATCTAGCAGTTGATCATGGGCTGGTTCGCAAGTCGGGAGCTTGGTACACCTACGAAGGCGATCAACTTGGACAGGGCAAGGAAAATGCTCGCCAGTACCTCAAGGACAACCCAGGTCTCACGGATGATCTGGAAAAGACACTCAAAGATGAACTAGTCATGTCGCCAGGTAAAGCAGAGCTCACAGTAGTTCCAGATCCTGCCCCGATTGACGAAGTAGACCTCAACCTCGAGGACTAGGAATGTCCATGGTGACAGATGTCAGCGCTAAATCCGCTGCAGATGCAAACCCGCACGAGTTTGCACGTGCGATAGCGCTACGTCAGCTCGATACCCGCGCTCGCTCGCGCTGGGAACTCGAGCAGAAACTGAAGCGCAAAAACGTTCCTGAAGATGTCATGAGTGCGGTTCTTGATCGGCTAACTGATGTTGGTTTGATTGATGACCGCGCTTATGCGCATCTTTATGTCCGCAGCAAGATAGCGTCAAAAAAGATGGCCCGAATGGCATTGCGCTTTGAACTTCGCAAGCGGGGTGTGGCCGAGGTGCACATTCTTGATGCTTTGAACCAAATTACGGACGATTCTGAAGTTGAAATGGCCAGGATGTTAGTGGCAAAAAAGTTAACCACTCTCGATAACGTCAGCCGCGATGTCAAATACCGCCGGTTATCAGGGTTGCTAGGTAGAAAAGGGTATTCGCTCGCAATTATCCGACACGTGCTTGCGGACCTAAACTAGAGCGTGTGTCACACGAATCTATAGCTCGCACCTATGAAGTGCGCACTCTGGGCTGCCAGATGAATGTGCATGACTCCGAACGAATCGCGGGGCTTCTGGAAGCTTCGGGCTATGTCATAGCACAGAGCAATGAGCAGGCTGATCTGGTGGTTTTCAACACCTGTGCTGTGCGAGAAAATGCGGACAACAAGTTATACGGCGCGCTTGGCAATCTGGCTCCACTTAAAGTCAAGAACCCGCAGCTGACCATCGCAGTAGGTGGTTGCTTGGCACAAAAGGATCGTGGCACGATTTTGACCAAAGCTCCGTATGTTGATGTGGTCTTTGGCACTCACAATATGGACGCCCTTCCAGTATTGCTAGAGCGAGCTCGGATAGAGCAAGAGTCCCAAATTGAAATTTTAGAATCTCTCGATGTGTTCCCATCCACACTTCCGGCAAGACGCGACAGCCCGAGCAGTGCATGGGTGTCGATAAGCGTGGGTTGTAACAACACGTGTACTTTTTGCATCGTGCCGGCATTGCGCGGCCGTGAAAAAGATAGACGGCCAGTTGACATTTTGAACGAAATCAAAGTGTTAGTTGATCAGGGTGTCATCGAAATTACACTCTTAGGACAAAATGTCAATGCCTATGGCGTCGAATTTGGTGATAGGTACGCTTTTGCGGATCTATTGCGATCGTGCGGTCAGATAGCTGGACTTGAACGCGTGCGCTTCACTAGCCCGCACCCACGAGACTTCACAGACCACGTGATTGATGCGATGGCTGCTACGGACAATGTGATGCCGCATCTGCACATGCCGTTGCAGTCTGGCAGTGATCGCATTTTGCAAGCTATGCGTCGTTCTTATCGCAGTGATAAATACCTTGGAATTATCGATCGGGTTCGCCAAGCGATGCCAAGAGCATCGATAACTACCGACATCATCGTGGGTTTTCCTGGTGAGACAGACGAAGATTTTGATCAAACTCTTGATGTTGTTCGACAGGCGCATTTTATGAACGCCTACACCTTTCAATATTCCCAGCGTCCGGGTACACCTGCGGCTACGATGCCGAATCAAATTGCAGCAGATGTTGTGGGGCAGCGTTATCGAACACTGGTTGAATTGGTTAACGAAATTTCATGGCAAGACAACTTAAAGCTTGTCGGTGATTCAGTTGAGGTGCTCGTGGCTACCGGCGAGGGTCGAAAGGATCACGATACGGGTCGAGTTTCGGGACGGGCGCGAGATTATCGGCTTGTACATGTGGCAGTTGATTGCGTTGATAACGGCGTACGTCCCGGTGATGTAGTGACTGCCAGGGTAACTCATGCGGCGCCCCATCATTTAGTTGCTGATGAGATTCTTAGCGTTCGCAGAACAACTGCAGGAGACATGTTTGAGGCTGGAACTCGACCTGATACACCAGGTGTAATGCTGGGCATGCCGTCAATCGGTACTCGGTGAGTCAGAGAGTTCACAGATGTTACGTCCTGCCAAATGTCGTAACCCTGGTGAGTGTAGATGACTACTGACATTCGCACTTTGGTACTGGTTGGCCCAACAGCTGTAGGCAAAACTTCACTCTCACTTGAGGTCGCTCAAGTTTTAGCCAACGATTTTGGTACCACGTGTGAAATCGTCAACGCCGACTCGATGCAGCTTTATCGCGGCATGGATATTGGCACTGCAAAAATCGCTCTGCATGAAAGACAGGGAATCACACATCACATGATTGATGTTTTAGACATCACCGAATCTGCAAGCGTCTCGGACTATCAATCACGCGCCCGTGAGGTCATCACACAAATCCACGAGCGTGGCCATTTTGCGATTGTGGTCGGTGGCTCCGGCCTATTTGTCCAGGCGTTACTTGATGACATGCAATTTCCAGGCAGTGATCCGCAGGTGAGGGATTCACTGATGGCACAAGTTGAGGAATTTGGAGTTGCACAGATGTATCAACGCTTAGCTAACTTGGCATCTGAGGCGGCGGCCAATATTTTGCCGACCAATGTCCGTCGCATAGTTCGAGCTTTAGAGGTAATTGAGCTCACCGGTAAGGCACCTGTGACAGCCTTGCCGCAGCTGCCACCAATCGTGCCAAGTACTCGAATTGGATTGCGCATGGATCGTCACGAACTTGATAAGCGCATTGAGCAACGGGTAAACCAGATGTGGCACGAAGGGTTTGTGGCCGAAGTTGCGTTACTCGAATCCCAGGGGCTGCGTTCGGGGGTAACGGCTCGAAAGGCTCTGGGTTACCAGCAGGTGCTCGCTGCACTGCAAGATGAAGTCACGCTGGATCAAGCACAACAGTCAACAATCTTTGCAACCAGACGATTTGCCAGACGCCAGGAATCCTGGTTCAAACGTGATGCCAAGATTACATGGGTGAACACTTTTAGCATTACTGCCGCAAAGATTGCCGCCACGGCATTAGGTCGATGACGGGTAGGCTTGAACACAATGTCAATCGAAATCATGCCCTCGATCGAGTTTCTTAAAGGACACGGAGCAGGTAACGACTTCATCATCATTCCTGATGTGTCTGATGCTCTGGATCTGCAGGCACATCAGGTGCGCTTTCTCTGTGACCGTCACAACGGTATTGGTGCCGATGGTGTGCTACGCGTGGTGCAAATCGATGAACAGTTTTTTATGGACTATCGAAATGCTGATGGAACACTTGCCGAAACCTGCGGAAACGGAATTCGGGTATTTGCTCGGTATCTGATTGAAGCAGGGTTACAGTCCAGAGGCACTTTCGCCATTCTTACTAGAGCTGGCACGGTAGAAATTACAGTGAGCGATGACGATGCTGATTTCAACAACATCGCTGCAGTGATGGGAACTGCGGTACACACTTCAGATCAGGTCTTAGTACACACCGAGAGCGGCGTGTGGACTGGTTCTTGTGCTTGGATGCCAAATCCACATTGCATCAGTGTGGTCGACGACATTGCCGCTGTTGGAACGTTACACATCAAACCAGAAATTGATAACGCACAAGTGTTCCCAATGGGTACCAACTTTGAATTCATCGAGACCAGAGCAAGCAATCGAATTGGCATGCGAACCTATGAACGTGGCGTTGGAGAGACCTTGGCATGTGGTTCTGGAGCTTGCGCTGCCGCTGCCGTTTTTGCGCTGCAGTCCAATTTGAGTGCTCCCTGGACAGTGCAAGTTGATGTGCTTGGTGGAACGGTGTTCGTCGATAGTAATGAATTCGGTGTTCTCACACTGCGCGGACCAGCACGCATTGTGGCACGCGGCACTACATCACTTAGTTCTGCGCCAGCATGAGTTCCCAACACTTTGATGAGGAAGAACTTTCACTAGATCTTGATGCCCGAGCGGGTCTGCGACGCATCGCTGGACTATCAACTGAGCTCGATGATGTTACTGAGGTTGAATATCGTCAGTTGCGTCTGGAAAGAGTTGTCCTAATCGGTGTTTGGTCATCGGGCAGTTTGGACCAAGAGGAACGTTCCATGGCTGAATTAGCGCTGCTAGCTGACACCGCAGGTTCGCAGGTCCTTGACGCATTGATTCAACGTCGTGATCGTCCCGATCCGGCCACATATATAGGTTCTGGCAAATTGGCTGAACTACGTCAAATTGTCGCCGCAACTGGCGCAGACACCGTCATCTGTAACGGCGAACTATCACCGGGACAGTTACGCAAGATGGAAGAAGTTGTCAAAGTAAAAGTAGTTGATCGAACTTGGCTCATTCTGGATATTTTTGCTCAGCATGCGCGTAGTCGAGAAGGCAAGGCACAAGTTGCACTAGCCCAAATGCAATATATGTTGCCGCGATTGCGCGGTTGGGGTGAGTCCTTGTCGCGACAGTCCGGTGGTCGAGTTGGCAGTCAGGGCGGTGGTATCGGAACGCGTGGTCCGGGTGAAACAAAACTTGAAACTGATAGACGACGTATTGGAAAGTCGATGGCAAAACTGCGTCGCGAAATTGCTGACATGGAGAAGTCCCGCACGACACAACGAGCTACACGTCGAAAGAACCAAGTGCCAAGTGTCGCGATTACGGGGTA
>CAESAJ010000040.1_pt1 | contig 8821 bp, 7 predicted proteins | sample 7263501 | NCBI WGS metagenome assembly CAESAJ01 (sample SAMEA6814084, study PRJEB35770) | uncultured Actinomycetes bacterium | biome: Freshwater; feature: Freshwater reservoir; material: water | place: Czech Republic | collected 2017-05-23 | depth 30m m
CACTCGTTGATGCTCTTGTGGAAGATTCATTGGATCCAGCATCCATTCATGACATGGGTGCAAACATAATCCCGAACCTGACCGCTCGTGGCGGAGCTTACGTTTATGACTTTTCTGAGAACAAAGTCCCCGGCGCCACTGATCGTGATAGTGGTTATTGGAGAGATGTAGGAAACCTCGAGTCATATCACGATGCACATATGGATTTAGTTTCGGTACTTCCGATTTTTAATTTGTATAACGATGATTGGCCAATTCTCACAACGTTGCCGCCACTTGCTCCCGCGAAGTTTGTGCAAGGTGGAACAGCGGATGAATCTATTGTGGGAGCCGGCTCCATCATTTCAGGGTCGCATGTTCGAACGTCTGTTATTTCTCATGCTGTGCGCGTTGAAGAAGGCGCACATGTGGATGAGTCAGTACTTATGCCTGGAGTGCGCGTTGGGCGCGAGGCCATAGTGCGGCGTGCAATTGTAGATAAGAACGTGGTCATACCCGATGGAGCGCAGATTGGGATTGATCTTGACCGCGATCGCCAGCTGTATACAGTCAGCGATTCTGGAATTGTGGTTATCGGTAAGGGACAAATAATCGTAATTTAATGAGTCATATGTAGTAATCATATGACGTTAAGTACTAACGGATGTGTCTTTCAACTTGAACGAGCCTGTTTAGTTTTGATGGATCGCGATGAAAAACAACAAATGAGCCAGGTGTAAGAACAGGGCTGAAGTCGGTATTTTCTGAAGAGTTGTAAGTGAAAGACGAATTCAAGGTTTCCATAATCTTTGGTAGCACTGGTCGGTGCGTACACAATACGGTTGCACTCGGTTCATTTAGCAAAGACTTGGTTCTGATGGTTGTTGCCTCAGGATTAGTTTCGAAATGTTCCTCAGAGATGTCGGGCTCAAGGCTAATTGGAAGCCCACGGATTCCCGCATACGGGCTCAGAGTTTCTTGACATCGTTTCGAATCTGAGGTGTTGAGTTTAGTTACACCGTAGGCGGCAAGTGCCGAAGCAATGTTGAATGATTGGATTCGACCAATACCAGTAAGTGGCCGGTTGGTATCTAGTTCTTCAACGTTAATTGTTGATTGCAGCCACTCTGCTCGTTTGGTGGCTTGGGCATGACGAAGCACGATAAAGGTCGAAGTTAAGACTGCCGAGTTTGCGGCATCGAGCACTTCCATGTCATGTGCATAGGTCAGCAGCTTTCGTGCCTGTTTGTAGTTGCACCACCGAATTTCATCAACTTCTTGATTGGGTACAAATTCCCCACCAACAATGTGAGCGAGCCAATAATGGCAATATTTATAGAAACCCTTGACTAAGTACATCTGAGTGGGAAGTGATCCAGAAAGAACAACCGCAAAACCGGTTTCTTCACGCACCTCACGAATAGCTGCAGCCAAAATGTGCTCACCAGGATCGAGTTTCCCTTTTGGGAATGTCCAGTCACTTCGATGTTCGCGATGAATGATGAGGTACTCGCGATCATCACCGGTTCCTCGAACTACAACAGCCCCAGCAGCGATAATTGAATTAGCGACCACGTGCAGTCACTTTATTCAAAAGCCCGACGATTGATCGATGATTTGATATCGGGTCAGTGACACGGGCGACTGGATGATTTTTAATGAGTTGCTCTTGATAATCCTGAAGGGGTTGGCCGTCACTGGAAAATTGGTGGCGTTCCCATTCGCCATCCTGGCGCAAGTGCCACGCTGCGGTGTTATCTGAAAAGGCTATGTCGAGCGTGTCACTGATAGTTTGACCATCAGAGTTTCCCACCAAGACCAGACACTCGACTCTGCGATCAAGATTTCGGTGCATCAGGTCAGCAGAACCCAGCCAAACTTCGAGTTCGCCACCATTGGAAAACTCGTACACCCGGCTATGTTCAAGAAAGCGACCAAGAATGCTACGCACCCGAATGTTGTCGCTCAATCCGGATACTTGGGGTTTGAGGGAACACATTCCTCGCACTAAGAGATCAACTTTTACACCGGCTTGAGATGCACGATAAAGAGCGTCCATGATTGTTTCGTCTACTAGCGCGTTGCACTTTAATCGAATTCGAGCATCGCGTCCTGCTTGGGCATGGCCAATTTCTCGATTGATGCAGTCCACAAGATCATGTCTCATGCTCTTGGGCGCAACAATGAGTCGCTCGTATTCACTTTGAACGGCGTAACCAGACAAGTAGTTGAACAGACTTGCGACTTCTTCACCGATGAGAGGATTAGTAGTAAGCAGGCCGTAGTCCTCGTAACTGCGTGCAGTCTTGGGATTGTAGTTTCCGGTGCCGATGTGCACGTATCTTCGCAATCGTCCGGCATCGCTTCGAACGACCATGCAGAGTTTTGCATGGGTCTTAAGACCTACCAATCCGTAAACCACATGTACGCCAGATTCTTCCAACTTACGTGCCCAATCGATGTTGTTTTGCTCATCGAATCGCGCCTTGAGTTCCACGACAGCAAGAACTTGTTTACCCAGTTCAGCAGCGTTAATCAGCGCATCAACAATGGGCGAATCACCAGAGGTTCGATACAACGTTTGTTTGATTGCCAGGACATTGGGATCTTGGGAGGCTTGTTCCAGAAAAAGCTGCATGCTGGTGGAGAACGCGTCATAAGGATGATGCAGGATGACATCTTTATGACGCATTACCTCCAGGACATCTGGAGCGGTTGATGACTCCACTTCGGCCAGAACACTGCTGGTATGAGGAACGAACGCCGGAGCCTTGAGATCATCGCGATTTAGTTTGCTTAATTCGCTTAGGGATTGTAGATCTAGTGGACCAGGTAGCCGAAAAACTTCATTTTCTGAAACACCAAGCTCGCTCACCAGCAAATTCAAAACATGTGGATCCATGGTGTTCTCAACTTCAAGGCGCACAGGTGGACCAAATCGACGCCGGAGCAACTCGCGTTCGAGTGCTTGGAGAAGATTTTCAGCGTCGTCCTCCTCAACTTCTAATTCCTCGTTGCGAGTTACTCGGAATGCATGTTGTTGCACAATTTCCATCCCAGGGAAAAGCATGCTCAAGTGGCCAGCAATAACGTCTTCGAGTGGGACGAAGCGGTCCTTTGCAACTTCAAGGAAACGTGGCAGTGATGGTGGGACTTTCACACGAGCAAAAAGTTCGTCATCCGTACCAACGTGTTTGACGACGACAGCGAGGTTCAGCGAAAGACCTGAAATATAGGGAAAGGGATGTGATGGATCCACTGCAAGTGGGGTAAGTACGGGGAACACTCGTTCTGAAAAAAGCGTTGACATTGCCTCGCGCTCAGCTTGAGTGAGGTCTTCCCAACGCAGAATGCTTATTCCGCTAGCTTCAAGCTCTGGCATGACGAACTGCGTAAAACTTTCCGCATGGGTTTTCATTAGTTCATAACTTTGCGCTAACACAGCCTCATGAACTTCCCGCGGTAACAACCCACTTGCTGCTCGCACTGCAATGCCGGTGGCAATACGGCGTTTCAGCCCGGCAACCCGAACCATGAAGAATTCATCTAAATTACTGGCGAAAATCGATAAGTATTTGACACGTTCCAGAAGCTCGAGGTCTTCATCGGTAGCTAATTCGAGAACACGTTGATTAAACGCAAGCCACGATAGTTCGCGGTCGAGGAATCGATCAGCGGGCAGGTTAGTGTGCTCAACCGTTGCGTTTTCGTTGCCACCCATGCCTTAAAGTGTGTCATACCTAGGTGAACGGCATCTGAGCAAACGGCTAACAATGCACCTATCTCAATGAAATGGCATGATGAGCAAGTGGGAAGACAAATAGTCATTATGGGCAGTGGTGAAACCAGCCCGACAATGGTGACTCCACACCAAACAATAATCAATGGATTACAGGGTAAAAAGCGCCTGTTGCTTGATACTCCATTTGGATTCCAGGAAAATGCCGACATTTTGACGGATCGTCTATGTGAGTATTTTGCTCAGTCTGTCGGGTTTCCCGTTACGCCAGTGACACTTCGTCGGGCAGATGCCGCTGCTGGGGTAGTGGCAGAGGCAGTCGCTGCAATCCGCAGTGCGGACTGGATCTTTGCTGGGCCAGGCAGTCCCACCTATGCCCTCAATGTGTGGCGAGAGACCGGACTTGCCCCCCACCTTGACCAGGTGCTCACGCGTGGAACTTTAGTTTTAGCTTCGGCTGCGGCGTTAACGGCTGGGACACACACTATTGCTGTCTATGAAATCTATAAAGTGGGCACTGATCCTTATTCATTGCCTGGCATGAATGTGCTTGGCCGCCATACTGGCTTGAACGCCATGGTTGTGCCACATTTTGATAATGCTGAAGGCGGTAATCACGACACAAGATTTTGTTACATGGGTGAACGACGGCTGCGAATCCTAGAAGCTCAATTGCCACCTGAAGTTTTCATACTCGGAGTCGATGAACACACAGGTGTGAGTTTTGATCTCGACACACGTACCGCATCGGTTTTCGGTCGTGGATATTTAAGTGTGCGTCGAGGGCAATCAACGTGGCAATTGAAATCTGGCCAGAGCACATCTTTTGATGAGATTGCTACTCAAGGTGGTGTTCCACGCGAACTACCAACAGACGATATTCAAGTACCTGTTGTCGCCAGCCAAGTTGAAGATTTAATGGAGCAAGGCGATGTTTTGTCAGCAGTCGATGCACTTCTGGAGTTGGATGACCTTAATCGCGATGTCCAAACTCGGGCAACAGTCCATGCTCTGATTATGCGGTTGGGCCAACTTGCGGCAAGTCCGAAGGTGGACATCGCAACTGTGGTTGGTCCTTACATTGAAGCTCTTCTTCAAGCCCGCAGCGCAGCTCGTACTGGTGGGCGATGGGATGAAGCGGACGCAATTCGAGATCGACTTACTTCTTTGCACGTAGAAATCAAGGACTCGTCCGCGGGATCAAGTTGGGAAATTGACCAAAGCAGTCAATCGTGAATCGGTGCCATGAGTAATTACGCCAGTGCATCCGCAGGCCCCATTGCGCTAGTGGGATCTGGTGAGTACCTGCCGGTCATGCAAGATATTGAAGCTCAGCTTGCAAGCCTACGTAGTGGTTCCTACGTTCAGATTCCTACGGCAGCTGCACCTGAAGGTGACGAGAGTCTTAATAGGTGGGTTCGCCTCGGTCAAGAACAAGCACAGCGGATCGGCATCCCTGCCGTCCCGGTGATTGTCAAAGATCGAAATGATGCAGACGATCCGCAATTTGCAAGTCTGGTTACTAATGCAAGCTTGGTCTATCTCTCGGGTGGCAATCCCAGTTTTTTGGCTGACACGCTTCGCGACTCGGCTACGTGGAAAGCAGTGCTCTCGCAGTGGCAAGACGGTGCTGCTTTGGCTGGTTGCAGTGCAGGAGCAATGGCAATTGCAGATCACATCCCAGCAATTCGACGAGGTGGAGAAACTCGCGGCCTTGGCGTGTTACCGCACATTAGAGTGTTGCCACACTTTGACAAGATGTTCGGTTGGGTCCCTGATTTAGCCATGCGAGTAATGAATGTGCCAAAAGGTGTTCACGTGGTTGGTATAGACGAGAACACAGCGATACTTGGCGGTCCCATCGAGTGGGAGGTTCGCGGTAAAAAATCAGCATGGATTCTTGAGGCGGGACGCCGGCAAGAATTTCCTGCAGGAAGCACGCTCATCACTGATATGAATCAGTGATTGCTCGTGAACATCACGTCGGTATCCCAATGAGAAAAGCCAAGCGTCTCGTACATTTTTCTTGCCGCGACATTATCGGCATCGACATAAAGCATTGCCGCGCTGAGTTCTTTATCCCGCAGGTATTCAAGGCCGCGAATAGTGAGTAGTCGACCTAACCCACTCTTTCGTGCCGCGGGACGCACACCGAGGGCATAGACCTCGCCCATTTCAGGATGCCCGTGCGATGAAGTCTGTCCACCGTGAATTTTGGTCCAATGAAACCCGATGATTTCGCCACGTTGTTCTGCAAGTAGGAATCCGAGTGGATCAAACCACGCCTCTGACATGCGAATGTCAAGGTCAGCTCTGGTGAGTTGACCTTGCTCTGGGTGGTCCTCAAATACCTGCGCATTGACAGCTATCCAGGCGTCTTCGTCCTGACCAGGTACAAACGGCCGAATAACGACATCGTTGACCCCAACAAACTTCGGTATCGGAGCCAGCAGCGATCGTCGCATTTGCCAAAGTTCCCGACTCTTGGCAAAGCCAAGACTTGCAGCAAGTTGGTAGGCGCTATCAAGTTCGCCATGTGCCCAAAGTCGAAGGCGTGATTCTTTGGCACGTGATCGCGCCTCGCTAATAAGTGCTGATCCAATTCCCTTGCGACGAAAGTCAGGGTGCACAACTAACTCAACAACCGGACCTGCAACCCGATCTGTTTGATCCAGATGTAAATAGCCAACCAATTCGTCATTCAACCAAGCCAAAGTGTGTTCGTCGGCTTCGTCACCACCGTGATGAAGATGGATGAGTACATGCTCTGACAGTGGAGCGAGATCGTCGTGGGTTGTAGCTACATTGATGAGTTGTTTAACCTTGGTAACAACACTGGGTTCTAGATGAACTTGTGTCCGTATTTCAACTGTCATTGGGTGATGTTCACTGAGTGGACAAGATACTGTCGTGAGCCGTTTGAACTATAGGTGTTGAAACATAGCGGTAGCCAACATTGCGCACTGTTCCGATAAGTGACTCGTTCTCGGTGCCAAGTTTTGCGCGGAGCCGGCGCACGTGCACATCGACGGTACGGGTTCCACCGAAGTAGTCGTATCCCCACACTTCTTGGAGAAGGTGGTCTCGACTAAAAACCCGACCGGGATGCTGAGCTAGGAACTTTAAAAGCTCAAATTCTTTAAATGTTAAATCAAGCGACTTGCCCTTAAGTTTTGCAGTGTATGCATTCTCATCAATGACGAGTTCACCAGCAGAGATTTCATGAGAGTTCGTTGCGATATTGACGTGGTTTGCTTTGCCGATAGCGATTCGAATGCGTGCTTCAATTTCTGCAGGAGATGCATCTTCGAGAAGCACGTCTGCTAAACCCCATTCGCTGGTGATTGCAGCAAGGCCACCCTCAGTCGTAATAAGAATGATGGGCGTGGAATTTCCGGTTGTGTCCATTAATTGACACAAACTTCGAACTGAAGCTAAGTCGCGACGGCCATCCATCAATATGACATCGCACAACGGAGCAGTTATCAAAGCTGTGGGCTCTGGATTCATGACTTTGACGGTGTGCGATAGCAATTCCAGGCCTGGAAGCACTGAATGTGATGGCGTGATTGCTCGTGTGAGCATGAGGACTGCGGCCATGGTGCACCCCTCCTGAACTTCTTACTTCAATAACGTAAGCCTATCTGACTCAAGAATGCGCGCTAATAATGCGGTTAAGGGCATCCTGGAGCTCAGTTGCTCGAGGCAGACCCTCGCTGCGGTACTTGATAAGACCCTTGCCATCTACCAGAACTGTGGTGGGGGTACGCATGATGTGCAAGGTATTGACCATGTTGAGGTGATCAGCCACCTGCAAGTCAATATGGGCAACATCAGGCAGGCCCACTATTAAGGAATCAATCAACGAGTGTGTTGCCTTACACGGTTGGCAATAAGGCGAGGAAAACTGGATGAAACTAGCACTGGCACCTAACTCATGTCCGAGTGCTTGAGGACTCACATAATGACCAGGCAAGTGCAGGATTACTTTGCCATCCGTGCGTAATCTATTGAGCCCAAACACGCTTGAGGCAACCAGGATAAGCACGAGAATTGCGGTTCCAGAATCCATCGATCCTCCGTAGGTTCTCGTTTGCCTGGTGTAGCCACTAGACCAGTGCTGTGGGCTAGTGTGCAAGGTATAAGTTTCTCAGAAAATCCAGCAGCATCCAACTTGAAAGAGTCAATAGTGACGCATTCGCATCGCCCGCCGTTAACACACATCGCATTGACATTTGTTGCATCTGTAATCATCACAGGGCAGTCAAGTGTAAATAGTGAGATGACAGGATTCACTAAGAATCCAACTTTCACAGCAGTGCTGGTTTTTGTTACTGGTCTGGTTTCCGCTTTGGTCGTGGTGATAGTGCAGCCAAAAGCTCGGCAGGCACTTCGTGTAATCCCACGGTTGCTTAACTCGGGTGTTATTCGGTGGTGGCACTTACTGGGTGGGTTATCTGGCGCGACATTTGTTTTGATGCAAAGTGATTTAGTTTCTGTCACTGGTGTTGCGGTATTTACAATTGCTGCCGTTGCTGGTCAAACCACTGGTGCACTTGTGGTTGACAAGTTTGGTTTTGGCCCAGCTGGCAAGCAAGCAATTACCTTTAGGCGCGTAGTTTCTGCACTTGTTGGAATTTTTGGTGTCGTGCTCTCGGTTATTGGTTCGACAAAGGAAGGACAATTTGCCTTCTTGGCTGTGACTCTTACATTCCTCGCCGGTTGTTTTGTGTCGATTCAACCAGCACTAAATGGACAGGTGGCAGTCCGAAGTGGTCATGCGATGGCTGCAACTGTGGTGAATTTCATCGTGGGCTTGGCTGCATTGGGAGCAGTCCTAGCGTTAAACACTGCACGCGGTTCCGCTGAAATAGTCGTTCCGCCTATGCCATGGGAAAATCCTCTGGTTTGGCTTGGTGGTCCGTTTGGTGTGTTCTTTGTCATGGTTGCAGCGAGTATGGCAAGGACTTTGGGTGTTTTTGTCTTCACTTTGACTTCCGTCATGGGGCAACTCTCGGGTGCAATTCTCATGAATTTTGTATTTCCTGATCAAGCCATCGCAATTACTCCTGCACTTATCACCGGACTAGTTCTCACGGGCTG